>ULWQ01066329.1_pt1 | contig 11336 bp, 11 predicted proteins | sample 1960491 | NCBI WGS metagenome assembly ULWQ01 (sample SAMEA4835816, study PRJEB28245) | human gut metagenome | biome: gut microbiome; material: fecal sample | place: Denmark | collected 2008
TTTTCTAATAATCATAATTACCCTCCATATTTTATATTGAAATTATACTATATTTTTGTATAAAAAAAAAGATATATGTTAATCTTTATTGTTCAAGCTATATTTCTTTTTTTCGTTCATCATATACTGTGTAATTTTAGTTTCTATTTCACTTAATGAATCTTTTGATAGGTTTGAAATAACAGCAAATTCTTTTACTGTATCTATCATTATTTTACCCCATAATATACCTGAATTAACTTTTAAATCATTAAACATGTCTGGTGTTATTGCGTAGAAAAAATATCCAAAAAACAAACGTTTTCTTGCAAATACTAATCTTTCGCTAGTAAGTGCAATTACAAAAGTATTTGGTATTGCTATTGAATGAGCATTTTTTTGACCCGCAAAAATATAAATTACTTTTTCTCCTGGGTTTAAATGTTTTTCTAAGACTTTACAATGTTCTTTTAATCTAAATGCTATAGTTGAAGGGTATTTTTTTTTAAATTTTAATACTTCGTTATACATATTTATCACCTCTATATTCCATTTTCACTTAAAAAGCTTATAAGTGTTCCTTTATCCATACTTTCCATTTTATAATCTATGATATTACCTTTTTCTACAATTAACGTAGTTGGAGTAAACCATTCTTCATTAAATATTTTATTTGAATTATCAAACTTTTCCCATTCTTCTTCAGTATTTATTAAATCTGTATTTAGATAGTATGGTTTTATATTTTTATCTTTTGCAACCTCATCTAATACTTTTGAATAGTTATCGCAAGCATTATTTCCAGTTCTTCCTATATAAATAACTATTTTTTCATTTGATTTAATTAAAGATAAATATTTATTTAAATTAATTTTAACAAATGAATTTATTTCTGATGAACTGTTTGAATTGTCAATAAATTTTTTTAATGCCGAATACTCTTTATATCCACTAATTCCATTAACCTCTTTACCACTAGATATTGATAATAACATTGGGGCTTGCCAATTTGAATTGAAAACAGAATTACTATTATTTAGTTTTTCTTTATCTTTTTCGCTCAAATTTCCTACATTTAATTCTAATATTTCTATTTTGTACTCATTTTGTAATTTTGATAGTTTTGTTCTAAGTAAATCACAATAAGTGCATTTATTTGTTGTTACAAATACATAATTCATTTCTTTTTTATCATAAAGTTCTATATATTTATCAATGCTAATTTTCTTGAAGGATGTTGTATCCTTTTTATCCCTTAAAATAAGCATCAAAGGAATATATATAATCGTTATAACTATCAAAATCATTGTTACAATCGTTAGCATTTTTTTATTTATTGTGATTTTTTCATCAGAGATCTCATCATCCGATGATTTATTATTTTGTTTTGATATTTTCTTTACTTTATTCTTTATTTTTGCAATTAAATCTTTTAACTTGTTATTATTTTTTATATCTTTTATTATTTCTTGTTTTTTTTCGGTATTTTTTGGTAAAGTTTGATTTTTTAATTCTGTTATATTTTCTGTTGATTCTTTAATAACTTGTGGCTCAGCGGTATTTATATCATTAGTTTCTTTTTCTATTATTTTTTTAGAATTATTGATTTTACTGTCAATTTGTGTAAATTTCTTATTACTTTCATTAATATTTTTAATTTTTTTATTGTTCTTATTATTTTTTACTGTTTTTGACTTATTATTTACAGTTTTACTGTTTTTCTTTTTGTTATTTGATATAGTTGTTTTTTTCCTTTTTTTATTATAAGAAGTTGTTTTTTTCTTTGACTTTTTCTTTGTATTTGACTTAGCCATACTTTTCACACTCCACAAGTTTTAATATATTTATTATAGTTTATTTATATGTTTTAGTCAATTCAATATGAATTAATTAGTATTAGCACTTTAATAAAGTTTACATATATTATTACAGATATCATGACATCAAAAAATAGAGGTGAAAAATGAAAAATATTGTTACATTAGATAATATTGATGTTGGTGGGGTATGTATAGTTTACGATATATTATTCGAAGGCAACAAAAGATCAAGAATTTTTGATTTAGGAATAATTCCTAACACAAGGATAGAAGTATTGTATAAAAGTCCATTTAAAAACCCTACTGCATATTATATAAGAGGCACTACTCTTGCTCTTAGAAACGAGGATGCAAAAAAAATATTAGTTTATGAGGTGGAAAATGGGATTGACTAAAAAATCTATGGGATTTAATCTTAAAGAAAGGGAAGTTTATAAGGACAATGAAAGTGACATTATTATTGCACTTATGGGAAATCCCAATGTTGGCAAAAGCACAATATTTAATGCATTAACTGGGCTAAATCAGCATACTGGTAACTGGACAGGTAAAACAGTTGCTAAAGCGATTGGAAAGTTTAATTATAATGATGAGGATTTTATTTTGGTTGATTTGCCTGGTACTTATTCGCTATCTTCTGATTCGAAAGAAGAAGAAATTGCTAGAGATTTCATTTGTTATTCAAAGCCAATGGTGACAGTTGTTGTTGTAGATGCAACTTCTCTTGAGAGAAATCTCAATCTTGTACTTCAAATAACAGAATTAACTAACAATGTAGTACTGTGTGTTAATTTAATTGATGAGGCAGAAAAGAAAAATATTTGTATAGATATAGAAGCTCTTGAAAAAGAATTAAATATACCCGTTATTAAAACTAGTGCTAGATCTAATAATGGTCTTGATAAGTTAGTTAAGTGTATATATAAATATAGTATATATAATACTATTTTACCTAATAGAATAAAATACAATGATGAAATTGAAAATTCTATAAGTGTAATTAAAAGTTATTTAGATAAAATTTTTGAAAATATTAATACAAGATGGTTAAGTATTAAGTTACTTAGTGATGATAAAATTTATGAATCTTTAAAAGAGAATTTAAATTACGATATATATGAAGATAAAACTTTGTTAGCAATAATTGAAAACGAGAAGAGTAAGTTTATTGATATTAAAAAGGAAATTATTAAAAAATTAGTATTAGAATCAGAACGAATATATATTAAATCTGTGACAATAAATAATGTGAATTATAATAAAAGAGATAGGAAAATAGATAAAATATTAACTTCTAAGTTAACTGGTATTCCTATAATGTTGTTACTATTTGGTTTTATTTTCTGGTTAACTATTGTAGGGGCTAACTATCCATCTGAGTTATTATCTAATGTTTTATTTAAATTTGAAAGTATTTTGTATAATGTGCTCTCTTATTTAAATATTCCTATTTGGATAAAAGATCCAGTAGTGTACGGAATATATAGAACTCTTGCTTGGGTAATATCTGTTATGTTACCTCCTATGGCTATATTTTTTCCACTATTTACATTACTTGAGGATTCTGGATATTTACCAAGAATTGCATTCAATATGGATAATTTATTTAATAAGTGTTCATCTAATGGTAAGCAATCACTTACAATGTGTATGGGATTTGGTTGTAATGCTTGTGGTGTTGTAGGAAGCAGAATAATAGATTCTAAAAGAGAAAGATTAATTGCAATATTAACAAATAATTTTGTACCATGTAATGGAAGATTTCCTACTTTAATTACTCTTATAGCAATATTCTTTACTACTAGTACTATAACTTCTTCATTATTACTTGTATTATTAATTATGCTAGGCATTATTGCCACTTTATTAGTGTCTAAATTATTATCAAAAACTATATTAAAAGGAATGCCATCATCTTTTATATTAGAACTTCCTCCATATAGAAAACCACAAATAGGAAAAGTAATAGTTAGATCAATATTTGACAGAACTTTATATGTTCTTGGAAGAGCAATTGTTGTTGCAGCGCCTATGGGGCTTGTTATATGGCTCTTATCAAACATATCAATTAATGGAATAAGCATGCTTAAAAACATATCTGATTTTTTAAATCCTTTTGCAAATATTTTTGGATTAGATGGGGTTATAATGCTTTCATTTATTCTAGGGTTTCCTGCAAATGAGATAGTTATTCCTATAGCAATAATGACATATATGCAAGAATCTATGTTAACAAGTTTAGATATAAGTTCTTTAAAACTTCTTTTAATAGATAACGGCTGGACTATAATAACAGCACTTTCAACTATGATATTTTGTTTATTTCACTTTCCTTGTGGAACAACTTGTTTAACAATTAAAAAGGAATCTGGTAGTATTAAGTGGATGATTTTATCTATTATTCTTCCGACGATAATCGGTTTAACATTATGTTTTATTATAAATATTCTTTCTTATATTATATAAACTAGCTTGGCTAGTTTTTTTCATTGTTTAAAATATCTTTTCTAAGTTTAATAACTTCATCTTTTAGTTTTAGTATTTCTTGTTCTAGTGTTTCTAGTTCTCTTCCATGTTTTATACTTGATTTCTGTGCCTTATTTTGTTTTAGTGTTGAACCTTGTGCATTTATAGTTAGTATTACTTGACCTAAAAGCTCAAAGAAATTTCCTAATGAATTTTGTTCATTTAGTGTGAGTGAAGGAGCAATTGCAAAACCAGCCAAAGATGCAATAAATGTAAATTCGTATGAATTAAGAGAAAAAAGCCAACTTGAAAATGAGTTGAAATCTTGACTCATAAATTTTTCAAATTCGCTTTTATCCATTTTATCACCAATAAATTTTATGTATAATAATCATTTTATATTATTTATTGCATCTTTTATTACTTGTATTGAATGAGTTAATTTTTTTTCTTCTTCTTTATTTAAAGTAACATATATTTTTTCTTTTACACCTTCATTATTAAGTATTGCTGGAAGACCAATAAACACATCATTTTCTTTATCGTAATTAGAAACTGTTATTATGGTGTTTTCTCCACCTAATATTGCATTTGTTATTCTTACTAAGCACATACCTATACCATAGTAAGTAGCGCCTTTTTTCTCTATTATTTTATATGCAGCTTCTTTTACTTCAATGGCAATATTATTCATTTCTTCTTTACTTAAAAAATCACTTATGCTTTGTGAACCAATTGTGACTGAACTCCAAGGTACAAATTCAGAATCTCCATGTTCACCAATCACATATCCATGCACATTTTTTGGATTTATACCAAGTTTTTCACCAACTAAAAATCTTAATCTTGATGTATCTAAACTTGTTCCTGAGCCGATTACTTTATTCGGTTTAGCATTTGAATATTTGAACGTTAAATATGTCATTACATCAAGTGGATTAGTTGCAACTAGAAATATGCCATCAAATCCAGATGACACCACGTCACTAACAATATCCTTGAAAATTACACTATTTTTGTTAATTAAGTCCATTCTTGTTTCACCTGGCAATTGATTTGCTCCTGCTGCTATGCATACTATTTTTGCGTCTTTACAATCGTTATAACTACCTACTTTAATATTTATTTTAGAAGGTGCAAAAGCAAGGCAGTGATTTAAATCCATTACTTCTCCTTCTATTTTATCTTTATTTAAATCTATTAACACAAGTTCATTAACATAAGTTCTTTGATTTAAAAGAGCATATGCATAACTCATACCTACATTACCACATCCAATTATCACAACTTTATTATTCATATTTACCTCCATTTATAGTATTTCATAGCAACTATATATTAAACATGCTTTATAAAACTATTTTTCTTTTAGTAGTTATGCGTTTAATATCAAATATAATAAAAACCCTTACTATACTAAGGGTTATTTTACTCATGGCAGGGGTAGAGAGAATCGAACTCCCAACAGTGGTTTTGGAGACCATTATTATACCATTTAACTATACCCCTAGGTCACATTAATTATTTTACAGTGTTTATCATAATTTGTCAAATATTTATATATAATTTTATAGGTGATTTATATGCTTATTAAATATAATACAAAAGAATTGGAACTTCTTGCAAGATTAATGAGGGCTGAAGCGACTGGTGAGGGAAATCTTGGTATGCTTATGGTTGGTAATGTTGGTATTAATAGAATTATTGCAGATTGTTTGGATTTTAAAAATATAAGAAGTATTCCTGACATGATATATCAAACACCAGGTGGCTTTTCTGGAAAAGATAGTCCGCTATTTTTTAGTAATCCAACCACAAAAGAAAAACAGTTAGCAGAGAGAACTATAAGAGGTGAAACTTTTTTCCCTGCCACTAATGCTTTATGGTTTTATGCTCCTAAAACGGGTACTGTTTGTAGATCAACTTGGTATGACCAAAAACTAACAGGTAAGTATAAAAGTCATTGTTTCTATGAACCAGCTTCTGGAATTTGCAAGAATTTACATTAAAAAATCTATAAATGATGTGAAATTTAAGTTATAACATCAAAATATAGATTTTTTTTATTATACAGGTATTTTTATTATTTGACCTATACTCAACAAATTATTCGTCAAATTATTCAATTTTTTGATTTCATTTATGGTTGTGTTATACTCTCTTGCTATCGAATATAAACTATCTCCTCTTTTTACAGTATATGTAGTGATGTCACTTGTTGTAGATGGAAGTTTAAGTTTATCTCCTATATTTAGTGTATTACTTGTTAAATTGTTTAATCTTTTGATTTCATCTACTGTTGTATTGTTTGATAATGCAATTGAATATAAACTATCTCCTTTTTTTACTATATATGTATTTGGTTCTGTTACTACCTCAACTTCAACTAATGAAGTAGGCATTTTTAATACCTGACCTATTTCTAAATTATTAGAAGTAAGATTGTTTATTTTCTTTATTTCAGATACTGTCGTATTATATTTTCTTGCAATTGAATATAGATTGTCGCCTCTTTTTACTACATAATTATTTTCTCCAATTATTTCTTCACCAGCAAGCGTTGGTAATTTTAAAATTTGACCTACATACAATTCATAATCAGTTAGTTTATTTAAATCTATTAGTTGTTGAACGGGTATATTATTCTTTTTCGCTATAGAATCTAACGTATCACCATACTCCACTACATAAGTATTGGTAGGTGCTGCTATGTCGACTTCCGCTTCGAATTCTTTTTTTACTGGTATTTTTAAAGTTTGACCTACATTTAAAACATTAGAACTTAGATTGTTTAATCTTTTAATTGAATCAACTGTTGTGTTATATTTAGATGCTATTGAATATAAACTATCTCCTTTTTGAACTACATAATTTATGTTAGTTCCTGTTGATTCAACAAAACCAGGTATAATTAGTTTTTGACCTATACTTATTAAATTATTTTGTAAATTATTTGCTGATTTTAAATTATTTACGTCTATTCCAAATTTTTTGGCTATTGAGTATAAACTGTCGCCTCTTTTTACTACGTATATTGAACTTTCACTGACTTGATCATATGGTGCTCCTACGTAACTAGCCACTGCTCTAACTGTTGCTTCTGCCAAATTTTGCCAATTATTCTTTATGAAATTAGCATCTTTTATATTATCTACAAATCCATACTCAATAAGCACAGGTTCTGTTTTACCAGTTAATCTGTGTATAAAATAATAATCTTTTGAGGGATCAGATGGTAATCTTCTTTGATACCATTTTCTTATTGGTTGACCTGTTTTGCCAATCTCTTCTAAGATAAGTTTAGATAAAGCATCATTGTTTCTGAGTGCATATACTGCTTCAGCGCCTGTGCCACCTGGTGCGTTCTGGTCTCCACTACTATATTATTAATAAAAATTTTTTAATCTTTTATTTAAGTATAAGTATACTTCTAAATCATCAGTATATATGGTCAAACTTTTTTTACCACGTGTAAAGAGAATATTAAGTTCATTCAAAAATTTAGTAATATTTTCTTCTGTGCAGTAATCCCCCTCATCTTTATATAAAATATCCTTGTTTTTTCTTTTTATAACCTTAACACCTTTTAAATATACAAAATTGTTTTCTACATCAAATGATATTGCATGAAGTGTATGCCCAATAAAATTTTCAGGACCGGTTGATACAGAAAAAGAATAAAAATCTTTATCAGCCATTGTAAAAATTTCATCACCTATCATTATATTTGTCTGGTCTCTGTAATTATAAGTTATAAACATCTTTTTTCCACTTTTACAATTATGATACTCAGTCAAAAAATCAGCAACATCATAATATAAATTAATCTCATAATCTTCTAATTTTATTTTCTCTTTTATAGTTGATGCTTTACTAGTTAAAAAATTTAGTGCTTTTTCAACCGAATCGTTATATCTTTTGCTTCTTTTTAATTCTTTATTATATACATATATACCATTTTCTCTTAAATAATTAATTATTTTGTGTCCATCTAATTCAAGATCATTAACCATAAATGATTGCCCTGTATCACCAAAAATAATTGCTGCTTTACTTTTATTTATAATTTTTAATATAAATTCTTTTGAAAGTCTTTGTGCTTCATCTACAATAACAATTTTATTAGATAAATCTTGGTGTAAAAAAGCATCACTCCCAAAAAAGCATCTTCCTTCCACAAAATATTTTGTTAATCCTAACGAATTATAAAATTTCTGATTCATAATCAAAAACATTGTATCTTCATTTTCAAAAAAAAGTTTAAATGCCACAACTGTCTTTCCAGTACCTGGATTAGATAAACAAACGACCGCTTTGTAACCGTCTTCTATTTTTTTTAGTATTAACTCAGTGGTTCTTTTAGTTTCCTCGTAATACTTAAATTTTCCATTTTCCATATCATTGTATAAACTATGTATTCCAGCTAAATTATTTGCTTGTGTTAATATTGCTTCAACATATTCATTATTTCTTAAAGTATGAAAAATTCCAACTAAATCCGACATTTGACTAATTTCAACAAGCGCTTTAGAATCATAATAACATGCTTTATAAAAACCTCTATCAGTCATTCCGATAACTATATACTTTCCGTTTAAAAATAATTGATTCATATGTTCATTAATTCTTTTAGAAATTTGAGAATCTAATTTTTCTTCTGCAAATTCACCTGATTTAAACTCTATATCAATTACAATATTTGTATCTTCTTTATCCAGTAAAACCGTTACAATATCCATTTCTGTAACATCAGTATAATAATTAAAAATAAATAATTGATTGTCACTTATATTATTAAAAATTCCTGTATTTTCCAGCGTATTCATACAATTAATTAAATCTGCAAATTCTTGTTTAATAAAATTGGACCACGAAAATTTTTTAAATTCTTCAATACCTTGCAACATTGTAGTTTTTAACTTATCAACCCCAATTTCATTTATACGCCTATACATTTTTTTATTTATTTTAAGTCCTTTTAGGTTCATACTACCACCTCTTTAACTTAATATTATATATCAAATTTAAGAAATCACAGTATAAAATAGAATGAAATTATAATTTTTGCATTTTATTTCTAGCTAAATTTCTAGTTTCATACTTAAAATTAATTTCAGATATAACATCATATTTAAATTTAATAGATATATTTCTATTTTCATCAATAATAATTGTATCAATTAAAGTATCAATTAATGATTGTTTCGGTTTCTTTAAATCTAATAGTTCTTTTATTTGTTTAGTATAATTGGGTAATACCATTATTTTATTTTTTACATTAAGTTTATTTAATTCTTCATTATTAATAGATTCATTAATTTTTCTTAATTTAGTTTCCGATTCTTTTGATAATTCCTTATATAATTCACCCGTAATAATTTCATCACATCTATCATTATATAGTCTTGATAATCTATTCATTATTTGTTCTTTTTCTTTTAGTAAATTATTAATCTTTTTATCTATACTTTCTGTTTCTTTATGAATAACTTTAACTATTTCATTATTTAATTCATTAATATCTAATTCATTAATAAAACTAGAAACAGCTTCATCAAATTTTTCTAAAATTTGTTCTTCTAAATAATCATATGGATAAAAATGTGAACTACATCTTCCTCTTTTTGGATCTCTTGAATACCTATTACAATTAATTGACCAATAATCTAATTTCTTTCTATAGTAAACTGATAACCTATTACCACACTCTTTGCAAAATATTTTACCTTCTAAAATTCGTTTTTCTCTTCCAGTTTTTATCGGTACATTTCTAGTGTGTCTTTTTCTTAATGTTTGAACATATTCAAATGTTTTTTTATCGACTAAAGATTCATGTGTATTTTCAACTATTACCCATAAACTTTCATCAAGAGTTATTTTTTTCTTTGATTTATAATTAACTTTAGTTTGGGTATGCTGTACCATATCACCCGTGTAGATTCTATTTGTTAGTATTTTCTTTATTGTAGAAATAGTCCATGTATCTCTATCAATTAATCTAGAAGAAAACTTAGTATTTTTATAACCACTAGGTGTAGGAATATTATCGTTATTTAGTCTTGTTGCTATTTCAGTAGGACCTACTCCTTCAACTCTCCATTTAAAAATGTTTTTAACAATTGGTGCTGTTTTAGGATTAGGAATTAAATGTCCTTTGTCTTCCGGATCACGCATATAACCAAAACTAGGTTGGCTCCCAATAAATTTACCATTTCTTCTTTTATCATTTAAAACATTTCTTATCTTTATAGAGTTTTGTTTGCTATAATAATCATTACAAGCAATTATAAATGTTGATGAATCATTGCTAGCTTGATTTTTAAAACTATCGTATGATTCTTGCATTGAAATAAATCTAATATTATTTTCTGGAAAAAATGTTTCCAAATAATATCCAGTCATAACATGGTCTCTACCAAATCTAGATAAATCTTTAACTATCACACAATTAATCTTTTTCTTTTTAATATCATTTAATAATGATTGAAATCCCGGTCTATCAAAATCAGTACCAGAATAACCATCATCAACATATTCATTAACTAAATTAAAATTATTATTTTTTACATAATCTTTTAATATTTGTCTTTGATTAATAACACTTTCACTATCAGATTCGTATTTTTTGTCTTTATCTTCTTGTGATAATCTTATATAGATTCCAACATTGAAATCCATATTGGTTAAGTAACTATTATACATTCATTACCTCCTCTTATAGTTATTAACCCTCTACAAGATAAGACAATTTTAACACAATTATTATTTTTAAACAATTTACTTACCATTAGTATCACCTATAATATTTTTGATTAAATATTCTATTATTAATTGTTTAAAAATTATTCTTTTATCATTTGAAATTATATCTTTATTCATATTTAAATTTATGTTGTTTATAATTGTGTTATTCAATAGAAACACCTCTAAATTCAGATAACAATTCTTCCATTTCTTTTTGTTATTTTATAGTACATGGCGTTGATTCGCATCTTTTTCCATGCCATAGCATTACGCCATCAGTATCATAAGAAATAATATCGTTTAATATATTAGATTCACTATTATTTT
>ULWQ01074054.1_pt1 | contig 11306 bp, 8 predicted proteins | sample 1960491 | NCBI WGS metagenome assembly ULWQ01 (sample SAMEA4835816, study PRJEB28245) | human gut metagenome | biome: gut microbiome; material: fecal sample | place: Denmark | collected 2008
GACGACCGTAAAGGTCGTCTTTCTTTTTTGCCTAAAAGCGACTAAAAGGTGCGTAAGTGAGGTAAAAACGAACAAACGTACACCGATTACATTAAAAATAAATACAAAAGCATTGACATCTCAATATTATTGTGATATAATCTAAATGGAGGTGGCACTATGGCTTTTTCGTATAAACCTTTATGGAAACTTTTAATTGATAGAGATATGACCAAGAAACAACTTATGCAAGTAACGGGCATTTCGAAATCCACCATGGATAAAATGGCACGCGGAGAAATCGTTTCATTAGAAATCATCGATCGTATTTGTTTTCACTTGCAATGTAACGTTGAAAATGTTATAGAACATATCGAGAGGTGATTTATGGAAGATAAGAAAAGAGTGGTAACAGGATCTTCGTCAACTGATTTAATTTTTTCTGCTTATGTACGCAATAATGAAGACCTTTTCCCGATGATTTTATCGTTATATGTTCCTATTGGATCTCATGTTGCTGACGTGACATACGGTAAAGGTGTTTTTTGGAAAAAAGTGAGTCAAAGTGACTACACTTTGTATTTTTCCGATATAAAAACAGGAGTAGATTGTCGTAACCTTCCCTATAACGATAAATCTATGGATTGTGTTGTAATAGACCCACCATATATGGAAGGGTTGTATAGACGCAAAAGTGACCATTTGGCAGGAAACGGAACATTTGCGTCATTTAGAGAGGCGTATTCAGACGGAAGTGTATATACTCCTGAAGAAAATGCTCCGAAGTACCACGATGCCGTGTTAGCGATGTATTACGCAGCAGGAAGAGAAGCAATTCGCGTACTAAAAAACAAAGGAATTTTGATTGTAAAATGTCAAGATGAAGTCAGTGCCAACAAACAACGATTGACACATGTTGAAATAATCAACGAATATGTAAAATACGGCTTAATAGTTGAAGATTTGTTTGTTATGGTACGAAACAACAAGCCTAATATTTCAACACTGAAAAAACAAGTTCATGCTAGGAAGAACCATTCTTATTTTTTAGTTTTTCGAAAAATAAGTTAAAGCATACTATCTAATAGGGCATATACATCCGTTGTAAATGGCGGTTGCAATGGCCATGTTATATCGATTAGTGTCTTAATTAAATATTCTCTATCAGCTTCTGCCACATTTCTGGAACGTGCTCCAGGGTGTGGCAGATCACTATTTTTGGCAAAAGCAAACTTCCATTCATCGCCAAATGCATACAGACTTACTGCTACAATATCAAACTCTCCAACTGCCAAGCAGGTAGTATTGACGGTGTGTCCGTTTGGTAAGAGAATTTCCCGTCTATCACTAGCATCGCATTGAAACTTGCCCGTCCATGACGAGTCTCCCGTTCTAATTACTGAATTTGTCTGCAAAGATTTTGCCTCGATTTTAAATTCCTTTCTCTTGTAGATGAAAGAGATATCGCCTTTGCTACTTCTGTCGTGATCATCATATTTCATCAACTTTTCAATGTTCTCGTGTCCATCAAAATAAGTACGAGCTTTGTATTCGCTCACATAACCGAACATAAATCCTCTTAAAGATGGATTCTCGTCAACGATTTTTGTCAATTCTTCTGCTGATATTTGCCACTTTTCAAGTATAGTAGCCATAAATGTCCTCCTTATGTAAGTTTAGGTGTGCTCGTGAGATGATTATGCATTATATTATAGCATGAAATTGTTAAATTGTAAAGAGGTATAGTTCAAATCCCCCCTGTCCGCACCTTTTATTCGTTTCTTGCAGCAGCATAAAACGAACAAAAGTACACCGGCATTTTGATCTTTTTCAAGCACAAAAATAGAGTCGGAGCAGCATTTTCAGCCACTCCGACTCTGATTTTTATATAATTTTCCACGATTTAGCGCGATTTTGCCTCAAAAGCGCCCGAAAAGCGTAAAAAACGAACTTTTATCCGGTAGACAAAAGTTCGTTTTTATTTGGTGGAGATGGTGGGATTCGAACCCATGACCTCCGCGTTGCGAACGCGGCGCTCTCCCAACTGAGCTACACCCCCGTATGCGGGAAAACACGCGGTCATTTCAACCGCGAAAGTAATTATACCACAAAGCGGCGGCTTTTGCAATACCAAATCGAAAAAAAGTAATAAAAATTTGCGCGGCGCACAAAAGAGGGGCGTGCGCCGCGCGTAGGTCAGCTCTTTACGAATCTTGCAGCCTTTATCGCCGCCGTGAAAAACTCTCTGTCGCTCATCCCGGCGGGATGCTTGACTTCAAGCGATATCACGCCGTCATAGTCGGCTATATTTCGGCGCACATAGTCCCAGTCAACGCCGGTCGAATAGCCGGGCAGCAGATGCTCGTCATGCTCGTACCCGCCGTCGTTGTCATGCAGGTGCAGCGCCGAGAGGCGGTCGCGGTACTTGGGCAGTGCCAGCTTTGTCTGCGAAAAGCACGCCTCGTGCCCGCTGTCGTAGCAAAAGCGCAGCCGCGCGGAATCTATCCTGTAATATATGTAGTCGATAAAGTGGAAGAACCGCTGATTTTCAAGGCACATATCTATGCCGAGGCGCTCGGCGCTTTCGACCAGGCGCTTCATGCGGTCGATGCCGAGCTCGCTTATCGGCGGATAATTGTTGCCCGCCGAAACGTGATAGACTATGCGTCTCACGCCTATCGCAGCGCATTGCTCCATGTGGTCGAGCAGCATACGGGTGACAGTTTCGCCTTTTTCGTTGCTGCGCCATATGTTGTTTATGCCGTCCCACGGCGCGTGAACATTGTCGATCACAAGCCCCGCCGCCGCGATGTCGTCGGCAAGCTGCGCGTTCGGATACTTCCCGCCGAGGTGCAAAAGCACCGCGTCGAATCCGGCAGCGCGTATCTCCGCCAGCGCCGCGCGCGGGTCGGTGTCTATCTTGCCGAGGTGGATGCCGTATTTTATCATTCCGAAACCTTCCTTATATATTAATATGAAAAACGGACTGCCGCCAAAGCGACAGTCCGCAATGATATACTATCAGGCTTTGCCTGCGGAGCCGAGGACGTCGCGGATCTTGTGGATGACCATTTCCTTGACGGCGGTGCGGCCCTCGCCGAGATACTCTCTGGGGTCGAAGACCTGGGGCTTTTCCGCAAATACGCGGCGGATCGCGGCGGTCATGGCAAGACGGATATCGGAGTCGATGTTGATCTTGCAGACAGCCATCTGAGCAGCCTGGCGCAGCTCTGTTTCGGGAATGCCGATAGCGTCGGGCAGCTTGCCGCCGAGAGCGTTGATCTCGCGGACGAATTCCTGCGGGACGGAAGAAGCACCGTGCAGCACGATGGGGAAGCCGGGCAGTCTCTTTTCGATCTCCTTGAGGATGTCGAAGCGGAGCGGAGGCGGAACGAGCAGACCGTCGGCATTGCGGGTGCACTGCTCGGGGGTGAACTTGTATGCGCCGTGAGAGGTGCCGATGGCGATAGCGAGCGAATCGACGCCGGTGCGGGAGACGAACTCCTCGACCTCTTCGGGACGGGTGTAGGAGGAATCCTCTGCGGAGACGTTCACATCGTCCTCGATGCCGGCGAGCTTGCCGAGCTCACCCTCAACGACGACGCCGTGTGCGTGAGCATATTCAACGACCTTCTTGGTGAGGGCGATGTTGTCCTCAAAGGAGTGCTTTGAACCGTCGATCATAACGGAGGTAAAGCCGCCGTCGATGCAGGATTTGCAGATATCGAAGTCCGCACCGTGGTCAAGGTGAAGGGCGAAGTCAACGCCGCTGTCCTTAACGGCAGCCTCGGCGAGACCGAGCAGATAAGCGGGCTTGGCGTACTTGCGCGCGCCGGCGGAGACCTGAAGGATAACGGGAGACTTTTCCTCGGCGGCAGCCTCGGTTATCGCCTGAATGATCTCCATGTTGTTGATGTTGAAAGCGCCGATGGCGTAGCCGCCCTCGTAGGCTTTTCTGAACATTTCCTTGGTTGAAACAAGAGCCATATCGAATGCCTTTCTCAGAGCCGGACCGCAATGGACCGACCCGGCGCGGTAAGGTGTATTTGGAAGCCGACGGCGTTCCGGATCCCGCGCCTTGTTATTCATGATATATTTTACTCTATTTGCGCGCGAAAATCAATAGCAAGCGGAGAAAAAAGTGCAAAAACAGCGCAAAATGACCGCAAAATAAGACAAAAAACGACCGAAAGAGTGCCCTCCCGCACTTTTGGCGATAAACAGGACATATTTTTTTCGTTTTTTTATGGAAGGTACTTGAATTTCGGAGACGGAAGTAGTATAATGTACTCTGTAGATATATATTCGTGCGCAAGACGCCGCAGCCGACCGCAGGGAAGGCGCGCCGAAGCAAAAAACAAACGGCAGCCGCCGTCCGCGAGGGCGAAAACGGAGCCTGCGCACAGAAGATCAATTTGGGAGGAAAAACATGAGAACCAAAGCATTCACAAAACTCCTCGCACTGTCGATTGCTTTGATAATGGTGCTCGGCGTTCTGCCCCTGTCCGTGTTTGCGGATTCGGACACCGAGTCAACCGTATTAAAGAATCGTATAGTGCATCTTGACTGCGGCAGAAAGTACTTTTCTGTCGATTACATCAAGGGTGTTATCGATGCAATGTATGAAAATGCATTCAACCAGCTTGAACTTGCATTCGGTAACGGTGGGCTTCGCTTTGTATTGGATGAAAGCGGAATGGATATAAAGTCCGGAAGCAGCACACTGCATGATAGCGAAAAGGTGATCTCGGCCATTAAAGAGGGCAATAAGAAATTTTATGATGATCCCAACGGTAATGTGCTTACCGAAAAGGAAATGAAAGAGATCATCGCATACGCAGCAAAGAAAGATATTGAGATTGTACCTCTTCTAAATATGCCGGGACATATGGATGGGCTTTTGAGCAGTTCTCTGTTTTCTGGCTATAAGCTGTCCGGTTCTGATGGTTCGCTCAATCTTAACAATTCCTATGCAGTGGATTTCGGAAAGGCTTTATTGAAGCTTTATGTTGACTGGTTTAAAGAAAACAGTCCTAAAACAAGCCATTTCAACTTTGGGGCTGACGAGTATGGGCAGGGCATCCGCAATCCGTATATTGAATCATCGCAAGCAAGTGTAACGTATAATCGGCTTATCAACTATATGAACGATTGTGCTGAGGTTATTGAAAAAGGAGGCATGACCGCACGCTGCTTCAATGATTTTGTGTGCTACAATAAGCGCACGACTTGCAATCTTTACCAAACAGTTGAAGTTTGCTATTGGTCGAACCAGTGGAACGGCAGCGAGTATAATACCCCAGATGTCATTAGTGCAGCCGGGTATCAAATGATAAACACCAGCCAAAAGTGGTATTATGTTCCCAGCAAGAGCAACGAATACGGTAAAGATACTGTTCTGTCCAATTTCCAGAAATATGACGTAACCAAATATCAGAATATCAAGAGCGGATATAATTCTGATAGTACTACCTATACAGAAATTCCTGTCGGCACGACAAATGTCGGTGCAATGTTTGCGATTTGGTGCGACACTCCTTCTGTTGATGTTTCACTTACCGATGTTCAGGAACTTATAGCGGCGATGGCGGCTGCCAATTCGAACTATTTTGTGAAGAACACAACTCCCGCGATCGGTGATGACGGTAATGTGGAACAGGTCGGAGATATTCTCGTAGCCATAATCAATAAAATCTTCAGGCTTTTCCTGAGCGGAAACGCAACAGCCACATGGACGGTTGACAATTCCGACATTGTCGAGATATCTGCAATAAGTGCCGCACGCACTCTCAAAGCGGCGGGCACAACGTCACAGACTGTTGAGAACGCAAATGCCATTCAGGTCAAAGCGCTCAAAAAAGGCACGGCAACAATCAAGGCGATGCTTGATGACGGAACAGTGCTTGAAACCGTTGTTTCTGTCAAAGACCCGGCAAGTGAGGATATCGAACTTGTCGTTGACGGCACGGAAAGTCTTGTAATAAAAAATAAAGATCTTCGCGGAGACTATACGCCGATGCCCGAAGGCATTGCAAGTGTCAGTGCGGAATATACCAATGTTCCAGGGGAGCCGAAGGTAACAAAGGTAAGCTCCGTTACGAGCGGTGAGGCTTATATTATCCAGACATCTGACGGTAAGTATTTGACTGCCAATGCCGGAACGACCGCGGATGTTAAGCAAGCTGCTAAATGGATTGTAACAGAAAGCAGCAATGGCGGTTATACTTTAAAATCCGGAAGCAACTTCCTGCGCTACTATAATAGTAAGTTAACAACAACCCCCTACTCATGGCGCGCCACTAGTCTTTACCTCAATCCCGATGACGGAATATTTTATCGGAGTTATTATTTCATCAATGATTATAGCATAAGTTGCTCACCTGCAACTTTGTCGGTGACCGAGAAGGTAGAGGAAACAACGCTTACATTCACCGGTTTGAAACCCGGGAAAGCAACTGTTGAAATAGACGGTATTACGTACAATATTGCGGTCTCCAAGGATGAGTATACAGTGCCTGTCACATTACAGGTCGGCAACAACTACGGACTGGTGTTCAAGCGCTCGATTCCGACCGATTGGACGCTCGACTATACGGTAACAGACGGGAACGGTGTAATATCTTTTGATAAAGCCACGCAAAAGGTAAAAGCCATAAAAGAGGGCTCCGCCAAGGTGGTTGTTAAAGCGACTAAAAACGGTGTTGAGGTCGGAGCATATACATTTGTGTTTGCCGTTTCCAAAAAGGATATGTCAGCGATAACTCTTCCGGTAAATCTCTGGATCACCAACACAGGTGTTGTTCCTACGGGATGGAGCAATGGAACAGGCAACTTCAGCTATACGGATGGCGACGGAAACCGTCGCAGCATATACACACTGAAAGCAAATTATTCGGGAGTATATAACAAAAACGGAATAGAGTTAAGCAGCATTTTGCCGGAGGGGAAAGCCGGTACGGCGAAAAGCTGGGATGGAAATGAATACGATGTGGTGTACTGGAAGAGTGCATATCATACATCGGAAAACAGACAGTCTACTGACGGGTGGACGAACAACTCGCATAAAGGCATATCATTTAAATACATACGTTATTGGGATGATGAATGGGCGTATTCTGCCGACGGAAAAGAATGGGTCCCTATCAGCAATGTAGGAGCGGGAGCCGAAGACACTGCCAAAAACCAGGTCAATATATGGTTCCGTCAGAAAACCACTATTACCGACGAGGTTGTTACCGTAATAGTGGACTGGGGACCTATCGAATACAGTGCCAATAAGTGCTTGCTTGATTTTGCCGTGAAATATGAAACCGGAGAGCGCTCACCGAGTTCATTCCCTGCTTCGGGCAAGACAATGGGATTTGATTGCCCGAAAGATCAGACAGTTCCGCTTGGCAATGGTTATGTTGTAAAGGACACGGACGGAACTTATTATCGTACGGTGTACGGTATCGCCGGTATTGAGACATCCAATTACGAAGTTTACATGATTACGGTGACACCGAGCAGTGACTCGCATACGACGTATATTAACAAGGGTACCACGCCGAGCACTTATACATACAGTGGAACCGAGAAGATCGCTTGGGCTAAAACAGATGAAGACAAAGCCAAATACAGTGATTTGACTGAAACCTCCGATTATAAGGTGGGCGGCGAGGCATTCCTTGAAAGCGTAAAAATATATCAGTTCCAGGGCTTGCTTGTTACCTATTACGTCCGTGCAAAACAAACAGAGGATTCGCTGACAGTTCACTATATCAACAAATCCAACGGTGATGAATTCTACAGCTACAATATTGCCGTTGCGACGGGAACGATTTTCAAAAACGACATTGCGTTCGGTAATCCGCGAAAGGGCTATCTTGACAATGGTGATGTGATTAACCTGAAGGGAGAAACCCAAAGGGTTTCCTCTGATCTTTCTTCAATGCCGGAAATCAGTGCACAGTACAGATACAGCAACTACGAATGTGATAGTGTAGAACGTCGCGATGGAAAGAATGTTTATCTGTACTACGTATTCGTCAACGCAAAGAGCTATGTTGTTGATTTTGGTTTGCCGCTGAAGATCAAACTTACAGATCTGAACGCGGATCTTGCCAATGCAACGATTACCGTAGTCACGATTACCGGTGCGACACATGGAAAAGCCGTATATTCCGATAATATTATCACCTATACGCTCAACAGTATTTTGGACGAAAGCGAACGACTCACTGTAACTGTGACAGGTACTCGAGGAGGAAATACGGATACGGTTTCGTACAATGTAACTGTTATCCCCGCGTCGACGGTCTATTATGAAGACAGCTTTGTGAATTTCACAGGCGGCGCAGGCGCGGCGAGCGGTGCGAAGTGGGAGCCTGACACTGACGGCACAACTCAGAGCAACATTTATCAGGCTCTTGAGGAACTCGGAAGCAAGCAGAATCCCTACGGCTACGATACTGCTTACAATAATTCCACCAAGTTCTCCATGGGCAGCGCCATGAAGGTCACCGTTTCCAAGAACATGGCGTCCGCTTGGGACACTTACGCTGATTCCGCATGGCCGACCGCGACGTTCACCTTCAAGGGCACAGGCTTTGACGTGATCTCGCTGACGGATAATAACTCCGGCATCGTTATCTGCAAAGTCACCAACTCTGAGGGTAAATCCGTATACAACAGGTTCATCAACAACTACTACGGCTACAAGTATGTTGACGGTAAGATGGTACAGACTTCTGTTGATGCGAACGCGCTTTATCAGCTGCCGGTTATCAAGGTCAAAGATCTTGCTTATGACACATACACCGTAACGCTTACCGCGGCATACGGCGAGGTGTTCGACAAGACCGGAGACTCTGAATACACTTTCTGGCTTGACGCTATCCGCGTTTACGATCCGCTCGGAGAGGATAACGAAAATTACGTCAAGGACGGTGAAGGCTATCCGCAGTTCATCGAGCTTCGTGATAATGTCGTTGCAAAGGAAGGCGGATTCCTGATCGAAGGAAAGGTCGACGCAGATATTACCGAATATAAGAATTTCGGTCCTAACCACGAGGTATATCTCGGAAAGGATCAGAGTCTGACATTCGCGCTCAGTACTGCTGATTGGAGCAAGGTTGCTTCGGTTCAGCTCGGCTTGAAAGCCGTTGACGGTGCTGCACATTACATAATCAACGGTATGAAGAACAACGAGGTTCAGACCGTCAGCACCGCTACCGATATGTACTATGACATCACCGATGTTGCCAAAAACGGCGGAACTGTTGTCATAACGAACACAGGCGACAATATCCTCTCGCTGACAAATGTCAAGGTAACGTATACAACAGCCGGTAACAAGGCGGATATGACCATGACCGAAGCGCAGAAGACGCAGGCTGTCGAGATGGTCCGCGCAATGTTCGCTCCCGCAGTCTTTGAGCCCTCGCGCTTTGAAGCCGCATGGAGCAGCAACAACGTCAAGGCAGGCAGACGTGCATATCTGACCGTCAAGACCTCCACCGACGTTAACGCGATAACCGTTAACGGCGAGACCGTTACGACCTACATCACCCGCACCGAGCGCAAGGGTTGGGGCTGGAACGCCACGCGCGTGACCTACCGTGAGTTCATCTGGTCCGTCACCGCCGAGGAGACTGCCGACTACACCGTCGCCGCCGTCAACTCCGAGGGCGTTGCAAGCGAGCCCGTTACCGTAACGCTCACCGTGCAGCCCAAAAAGCAGCAGTCGTCCTGGTGGGACAGATTCAGCCGCTGGTTCTGAGAAAGGAAAGGATAAGTTGAAATGAAAAAGACCTATGTAAAGCCCGAGCTGTCCTTTGAAAGCTTTGAGCTGAGCGCAAGCATCGCTTCCGGCTGTGGTGCAAAAACTTACCATAGTGATGTGACGTGCTCACCTTTTCCGGGAGAGAAAGTTTTTACATCTTTCGAAGGAGGATGCGAAACGTTTCCCGATGATAGGGGTTTGTGCTATCAAATGGCTACGGACGCAGATAGACTCTTCGCATCATAACTGATCTTTTTGCCCCGCCCGGTGTGGGCGGGGCAATTTTGGGGTAAAAGCCGGGGGCGCGCCCGCGCACGGGCTGAAATTCGAAAGGCGGTTTTGTTTTTATGACACAAAAGTCCGGAATATCAAAAAAAACGCTGATGGGGCTGATATGCGCCGTCGGCGCGCTGCTCGTTTGCCTTGTCACGGCGCTCGTGGTCGTTTATCTCGTCAGGCAGAGCGATCCGCCCGCGCCCGATATCGAGGGCAGGATCGACGTCAGCCCCACCACCCTTGACGGCACCGACATCGGCGACGGCATCGTGGTCGAGAGCATCGGCAGATATGCCGGTATGTTCGTTGAGGACGGCACCGACGAGACCGTCTCCGAGGTCTTTGCGCTGACGGTGAGAAACACGTCCGAAAAGACCGTGCAATACGCTCACATCGTGCTGAGCCGCGAGGGTGAAAAATACGAATTCGACCTCACCACCGTTCCCGCGGGCGCCGTGGTGCAGCTGCTCGAAATGGGCAGAAAAAAACTGCCTGCCGATGTAGCCGGGCTCGAGGCATCCGTCACGCTGTGGGCGCCTTTTGCCGAGGAGCCCTCGCTCTGTGCGGATATTTTCGAGATCGAAGGCACCGAGCGCGGCATTACGGTCAAAAATATCTCCGACAGGGATGTCACCGGGCAGATCTACATATATTACAAAAGCGCCTACGGTGACAAGCTGATAGGCGGGATAACATACCGCGCCGGTGTGAAGGATCTTGCCGCCGGTGCGAGCGCGACCTGCTATGCAGGGCATTATTCAAAGGATTACAGCAAGGTGCTGTTTGTAACGTATGTTCCGTGAGTGTTATGTTTTCGGCGGGGTGACCTTCGCGCTCGAATCGGATGTTCCGTTTGATCCCGTCGGTATGTGCAGCCCGTTTGCGTGCGGGAACGTCGCGGCGGATCACACCGTCGGCGTTTCGTATTCCGGCGTGCTGCCGTGCGTTCCCGCCGGGGCGATGAAGAGCGGGATAATCACCCGCTGGTATGATGGCGGTGCGCGTCACACGCTGCGCCTTTACGACGCGTCGGTAAGGCTGCGGTTCTCCTACGCGGTGAACCGCGGGCAGCGGACAGACGTGGTATTTGCCGAGTCATACCGCGGCACGGTGACCTCCCGCGCGATATTTGAGGCGGCGGGGCTGTTTGAGCTGCTGGCGGACGCCGGAATGCCGGTGCTGCACAGCTCGTATATAATTTCGGACGGGCGTGCGATACTGTTTTCCGGTCCGAGCGGGATAGGAAAAAGCACGCAGGCGGCACTTTGGGAGAAATACTGCGGCGCCG
>ULWQ01002533.1_pt1 | contig 11281 bp, 3 predicted proteins | sample 1960491 | NCBI WGS metagenome assembly ULWQ01 (sample SAMEA4835816, study PRJEB28245) | human gut metagenome | biome: gut microbiome; material: fecal sample | place: Denmark | collected 2008
GCCTTCTCTTCGACTTCACGACGCGCCCGTTCTTCTGCCTCACGATGTGCCCGCTCATCGGCTTCACGGTGAGCCCGTTCTTCGGCTTCACGATGTGTGCTCTCCTCGGCTTCACGACGCGCTTTCTCTTCGGATTCATCACTCGCACGCTCTGTAGCTTCGTTGTCGTTTGAGGAGTTAACATCTCCAGCAGGTATAGCTTTGTGGTCGGCAGTAACAATTAACAGAGAACCATTTGGTTGGAGCAGCACTACTCCTTTTTCCTTCAACTTTTTTAATGCAATCGATACGCTTGGTTTGGATACCCCCAGCTTATTGGCAACATCAACTGATCTGACAAATCCATATTCCTTTTGCAGTTGCTCAATTGCCCAAATGTATTTCTTTTCGGAATCTGACAATTGCACAGCCAAAGCTGATTCAAGCACCGTCTCTTCTTGACTGGAAAGATTTGCTTCACCCGCATCGTTCAGTACATGAATGCTTTTATTCATGTCGATGTAGATATAGCCTTTATCACTAAGCCGCTTTAACGCTACAGAAACACTGGGCTTGGAGACGCTTAGAAATGCAGCAATATCGACAGCTTTGACATCAGAGTGTTCCTTGCTTAACTGAATGATTGCTGCAAGATATCGTTTATCTCCCTCCGTTAATCCAAGAGGTCTATCTTCATCAAAAGAGGTATCTTCTGGATCATCGATGACACTTGATGGCGCTTCAACCGAATCACGAGTATCGGTATCCAGCCTGGGGACAGCAACGGTAGAAGCATCGCTGTCTGATTGCTCCATTTTGTCCACTACTACATCAGCCGTTTCTGTTCTGGGCTGCTGCTGATCATCGACTTTCAATGGCGCATGTATTACTGAGCCGCCAATAATTCCCTCTGCTTTCAGATGGGCAACAAGTGTCTTGCCAAAGTATTCATTTGCATTATTCGAAAGAGTCTTCCATGGAATGTCTGGATTGTCCGCGCTAAGCCTTTGAAGATTAATAGGACCCGCTCCATTAGGATAGCGTCTATGCAGTTCTTCCATGATAGAAACAGGATCAACGCTCACAGCACGGCCGCCTTTGTTCTCTCTGACGGTATAGCCATATGCTTCAAGCATAGATGTTCCGTCAGGATATCCCAGCAGGCGATACAACTCAGTAACTGTTTCGCCCCATTTCTTATGATCCTTATACAATCCTGAAATGACACGATCCGGATATGTTGCGTCGAGTTTGGGGAAAAGAGTATCAAGCCTGCGGCGTATAGCCTCTGGCTCTTGCCCCGGCGCATATTTAATATCGGCATTGGCTAATGCCTGCTGTCTTTCAATTCTTCTTCTTTCTTCATTCTCGCGGGCTGCTTTTTCACGAAGCAGTTTTTCTTGTTCTCTTTGCTGCTGTCGCTCGCGGACGGCGCTTTCTTTGCGTTTGGCTTCCTCTTGCTGCTGTTGGATTCTCAGTGCTTGACGCTTTTCTCTTTCCTGTTGTCGCTCAATTGCTAAGCGCTGTTTTTCTTCTTCCCGCAGCTGACGTTCTGCTTTACGCCGTTCCTTAGCTTCTTCTGCTTCCTTTTTCTTTCGCTGGCGTTCTTCCTCCTCCGCCCTTCGCTGTGCCTCTGCTTGAGCGCGTCTGTCTTCAAGCTCCTCTTCTGTCAATACTGGCTTGGTCTCATCAAAGAGTGCTTCCCATAACTGATATTCGGTAATAATCTGGAGACCAAATCCAAGGCGTTGAACCTCTTGTGCATATTCCAAGGTGCTTTGGCTGTACTCACCACGCAATTCAAAATCGACCACATAGTAGTCCGTTTTTCTAACAACACCAGAGGAATTGAACAAACCACCTCTAATTCTGATTTCTTCGGTCATTTCTGGGCTAAATGGAAAGCCAGGATCAACGGCAAAGCGCTTCCCATCAAATACAATATCTGCTCCCAAAGCGATAAGCTCAGTCGTGCCAATCCGAGCTTTTTCCATTGATCTATGAAGATAGTCATCAAAAGAATCAGAAGCCAAAACCTGCGCAAATCTTTCTTTGTATTCATTATACTTCGCCATTTGCGCTTCGTATTGCTGCTGTATTTGTCTTTTGGTTCCAAAATAATACCGGCCAAAGATTATCTCACTGGAACCGTAATCAATGGTGATCTGTGATCTTGCCTCTTCACCTTTTACAATATCGTATTTTTTATTGACTTTACGTGTATCTGAGCCGTCATCTTCATAGACTATCTCCTTGTTGCGGAGCTTCCGATAAAGTTCCATCAGCAATTCGGTCAGCTCTTCATTTCCATCGTCTTTACTGATTTGAATTAAGGCTTTGACATATCCCATTGGCGGGGGCTCAAGGATAAAGCGGGCTTTCCAAGATCTGTCAGGCTGATATGTACCTCCACCATAGTCGGTATATGTATCAAAGCCGTAGCAAGTCATATCATCAGTGTTATAAACTTCATCATGATTTTCCCAGGTATCGCTGGTATTGTTCCCAGACGCTGAGTGAATATACATAAAGGTCCCCGGAAAAAGCGCATTGAGTAAGTTTCTGAGGTCTTTGACACCATACGCATCAAGTTCCCTTACCCAGCGTATCCGATCGCTATAATATGGGCTTACCGAGCTCATACAACAATATACATCTGGCTCTCGAAAACTGCATTCATCACCATCTGGTGCATAATCCGGATCTGGACAGTACCCCATGTAGTCAAAGAGCTTTTCAACATATTTTAAGTTCTGACGTGAAGCCGATGCTCCGATGTTTTTATAGTCCCACCAACCCATGCTCCCGTTCTCCTTTCAGACGTTGCTTGTTGCTGCCATAGCAACGCTTGTCACATCGTTTCATGTTTACGCACCGAAGCGGACCTGCTACATTCGTTCATGGTAAACCTGTATTCCAAATAGGACTTGCAGGATCATTGACGCTCAGTCTTGACAAATACGCCACAAATTCTAAGGGGTCAATCCTTTGACGTCTGCAGCTTTACAAATCATTGCGCTATACTCCTGACAAACGGAGTCCGGTTCGCGGAGTTTAACTTTCCCCTGTAGGCCAAACACCCAACTATAGAATGCAGGTCCAAGGCCAACAGTTGTAATGACCCGAAAACTCGGTTGATCGCAGGCATACGTAGTGATGTCGCGCCCGAACCGATCAATAATCTCTCCCATCAGAGAGTTGTCGACCTGCATTTCAACCTCTGTGCGTAATGCGCTGCCAACACCAAATGGGACGGCAGTGCATTTGCTGTCCACCCCTGCAGGCAGCGCAGCTGCAATATCATCCAGAATCTCTGGCACTCCAAAGATGCGATCCAAACGATGCATGCAGATGCCTTGTTCCTTGTCCGGACAGCCAACCACATATACGTAGTCACTATCCGTGAACATCGCATAGGGGCTGATCACATACGGTGCGCCACCATTGATCACGGTACGTTCCTTCTTGACGTTATACTCGAACTTCCTAAACCGAATCTTGCGCCGTTTGTTGATGGCCTCATTTATCGTATCTACAATGACTGCTATCTGCTCTTTATCCTGCGGGTCAAGCTCTTTGTTAATCCAATTGCGTTTCAGCTCCTGGGTTCTGAACGGACAAGCTAACCTGGTCAGCTTGCCGGCAATCTGATCACGGGAGCCACGAGTGATGATTTTCGAACACAATACCGCATCCAGCATCGCGGTTATTTCCTGTGTATCGAATTCACGCTCTGTATAGTTGTATAGGTTTTGCGAGGATCGTGTGACTTCAATGCTGTAGCCTGCTTGCTGTAAAACCTCTATATCTGTCTTGATGGTTGTACGGAACGTGTCTATTCCATACTCATCTTTTAGCAACTTACAGAGCTGCGCTGTGGAGAGCTTGTGGTTTTCGTCCGTTTGCTCTCTCAGGATTCTGAGCAGATACAAAGGCCGCAGTTTCCCATCTATATCCATGTGTGCCTCCTGCTTGTTCTGCCATCATGATCAGGGTTTCCTGGTACGCATCATCCGCAGATCTTATTGGAAACCGATCTTCTTCGTTCCGGTGCTTGGCTTATTGAGATCGATTCCTTCATCCGTGAGGTAGTCGTCCACATCATCCACGATGATCACGCTGTCACCATTCTCGTCTTCCGTCCGAAGATTTTGATTCATGATGACCTGATCCAGAACGTTCCGTACAGTCCTCGCATTTGCGAAGTTCGGCCTGTTGCGGAAGTACTCCATGATGTCCAGCAGCCGATTCAAAGCTTCATCGTCTATGGAGTAACCTTTCTTTTCCAGGAAAGACTGCGCGATGAGGCCCAGTTCTTCTCTGGTGTAATCCGGGAATTCCAGCGTGAACTGAATCCTCGATTCAAGGCCTGGATTTGTGCTGATCATTTTGACCATTTCATCTCTGTAGCCAGCCAGTATAGTGCAGAACTGACCTCTGCGGTCTTCCATTTCTTTCAGCAATACCGCTATGGCTTCCTCGCCATAACTGGTAGCGCCACCATTGACAGTTGTTCCACCTGCCAGGGAATAGGCCTCATCAATAAACAGTACACCGCCCATCGCGTCATTGATCTTGGCCAGCGTCTTCGGCGCTGTTTCGCCGACATACTTGCCGATCAGGCCGTGCGCGTCTGTTTCGACCAGTTTAGCCTCGTCCAGAACACCAGCGTCGTAGAGAATCCGGGAAAGAATCCGCGCCACTTCTGTTTTGCCTGTTCCGGGATTTCCATAGAAGCACATGTGCAGATTGAAATCTGCCAGGCCCTGATTGCGTTTTGCGTATGCCTTGATTTTTCTGACCATGCGCTTTACAACGCTCAAGCCAATCAGCTGATCCAGTTCCTCTTCGCCGGTCAGGATTTTCTTGGCTGCTCCCGTGGAGGAGGTAGGAAGGTTGATCTTGGCGTCCTGGATATACTTGTTGACATCGACGATGCCGATCTCAGTATCCTCCGTGCCGGCACAGCGCAGATTCTGGCACATGATAACCTGGTCAAGGATGTTCCGGATTTCTCGAGCGTTGGCAAAGTTCGGGTCCTTTCTTCTGACATCCGTGATATCGAGCATTCTACTCAGCGCGGCTTCGCCGATCGTATACTTGCGCTTCTTGAGCATCAGCATAGTGATTTCCTTCAGCTCTTCGCGCGAGTAATTGGGGAAGTCAAGAGTAAACTGGATTCTGGATTTCAGGCCTGGATTGACAGAGAGCATCTTCTGCATCTCGTTCCTGTAACCGGCAAAGATGACGCAGAATTCTCCCCGGTGATCTTCCATGGCTTTCACGAGCGTATCGATGGCTTCTCTGCCATAGTCTGTAATACCGCCGGTATCGGCGTTATTGGCCAGCGCATAAGCCTCGTCGATAAACAACACGCCACCCATTGCTCTGGCGATCACGGATCTGGTCTTTTCCGCAGTGGCGCCAAAGTATTCACTCACAAGACCGCTGCGATCCACCTCAATGACTTTCTTGGTCGGGAGGATTTTGTTCTCGTAAAGAATACCGGCAACAAAACGTGCGACTTCTGTTTTACCGCAGCCAGGATTACCCAGAAAGCACATGTGGATATTCAAGGCATCGCTGTCCTTGTTCATCAGGGCATACGCCTTGATTTTCTTTATGCTTTCTTTGATCCCGCTAAGGCCGATCAGTTCGTTGAGCTGCTTCTCGCTCTCGCCGATTTTCAACAGGCCCTGCTTATTGATCCCCATCATGCCGAAGGAATCCAGTTCGATCATCTTGTCGTACAATCCGAACAAGTCTTCCTCGGTTTTGCCGGAAAGGAAATCATATGCCAGGATGGCCGAATCGACGTCCGCATACCTTGCAGACAGCTTCTCAAGGACAATTCCTTTCAGATTGTCATTCGTAGCAGTTGTACCATCTTCAAAGGTATAAACGCTCTTCTTTACAAGAATCGGCGCATACATAATGACTTCGATGGCATACCACAGTGTTTTGAGCATATCGAGCAATTCATCAGAGCCATCGGAGAGCAGATCGACTACGTATTTTTTCGCAAGTGTTTTATCAACCCGTTCCTTGCAACGGGCCAAATCTCTTATGTAATCTGCATCCTCCGCGGGATGATAAGCCCTTTTCGGTTTTTCACGATAGGCGGTCCCGTATATGTTGTTCTGTTTGATGAATTTCAACATTTTTCGGGACAGCTCAAGCAGTGCATTGAGGATTTCATCCGCCAAAGGCAGGAGAGCTTGATCCGGTGTCTCCATATAGGCAAGCGTGATCTTTGGCAGTTGCACTTCCGGAAGATCGGCTTTTACCTCAACAGCAGACAGTGCCTCTTTAAGAACTTCATCAAGCCCATCGATTGTGTCTTTCAGGTCTTCCAGAGACACTTGATACTGTTGAGAGTATGCTTCATGAATATGCTTGTGAATCTGCTCAACAGATTCATTCAGGCGTTCGCAGAACACTTCTGTTTTGGTTGCAGCGCAAACATACCCCTGAATCGTATGGTAGTCAGGGAATCGCTTATCGTCCTGTGATTTCCGGATGATCTTAACTTTTTTATCGCTGTCATCATCATCCTCATCAGTGTTATCCAATGGGACTTCTCGGAAGAACTCAAACGAGTCTTCTGTCACTTCTGTCAGACGCAGTTTCCCGATAAAGTCACGGATCTCCCGCCTTAACGCCTCATCTTTGTCATACGGCGTTTCAAGCATCTTGTACCCGCAGACAGGGCAGCTGCAGCTTTTTTCACTTTCCTTCACTGCGCCGCAGCTGATGCATTTGAACTCTGCCATATTAATCAACTCCCAGTGCTTTCTTCGCTGCGTCAAGCGGCGATGTATAGAAGATTACTTCGATCTCCTCTTTGAGATCATCCTTAAGCAGCTCATACTTCTCCTTGCTCTCGGCAGGCAGCATGATTTTCTTCGCACCGGCATTCGCTACCGTAACAAATATTTCGTCCAGTTCCGTTGTAATCGGCATCATGCTGCCTGACATGACAACCCGGCCGCAGATGACCAGAGAGGACATGACCGGACGGTTGGCAAGGCCGGAGAACAGGCCTACAACCTCAGCAACGGAGATTTCATCACTGACGCCGCGATTCTGGAGATCATTAAAATACAGACTGTAGTCAAATTCCTCGTAGGAGCCCGCAATGATTCTTCTGGCATTCTCTCCAAAGTAGTTGAAGGCGGCAGTAATGCTGTCACGCACACTCTTCGGCGCACGCGCAAGGCCTTCAACATTCCGGAAGCTGAACGTGCCCGTACCGGAAACGAGCTTGTTTTCCAGACGATAGATACCGAGGACATTCGTCACAGACCGACCGACACCGTACACATAGCCAGGCCTTTCGAAGCCCTGACGGATCAAGGTTCCGCCGGAAACTTCCGGCAGTTCCACGATGATCTCTTCGCCGGTTTCATCATCAATATAGCCCAGATCGACATCGCTGAATTCGCCGGGCGTCATTTTGCGGAGCTGCTCTTTTACGCGCCGTCTGCATTCGATGGCGTATTCCAGAATCTCCCGAACTTCCTCTTTTGTCATGCGCTCATCCGGATGGATGAGTTTTGCAAGCCCTGAAAAAGTTCTGCCGACGGCAATCGTATCGCGGGTATTGAAGCACTTGTTCAGTGTGAAATAGGCACTGAAGGAATTGGTGAAGTCATATTTGCGCATCGCATGGCAGAACTCGGAGAAGCAGTCTGAGATCAATCCATACCCGGTGGTAAACAGGGCAGAGCGCAGTTTAGGCGTCTCCCAGCCAGGTAGATAGGCATGAATCCTGTCGAAGAAAGCAGAGTCGTTGTTAAAAGCTTCCGGGAACGGCTCAAACAGATTCGTCGTCCGCATCATATCCGCAACGCTTCTGAAGGTGTTGCCTTCGAACGCAATAGACGCATCTGAGCTGATGGAGTCAGCGCCTCTGGCAAAACTGCCGTTAGCCATATAGTTTTTCATGATCTGAACCATGTCCCCGGAAGCCTGCGTGATGCCCGCTACCTCGTCGAAAGCAATGCAGTCCCACATTCCTACGAGGCCGACACGGCGAGAGGACATGTTGTAGAACATGTTGGAGACTGTCGTGGTACCGCTGCTCATCAGAATGGAATAGGGGGACAGTTCGCTGTACACATGCGATTTACCAGTTCCACGGGGACCAAGCTCAACCAGGTTATAGTTCTTTTGGGTGAACGGCACAAAGCGAAGCAGATAATGGAACTTCTCCTTCTGGGACAGCTCATTCGGCTCGTAACCAGCGGAGCGGAGCAGAAGATCGATCCACTCATCGCGAGTAAAGTAACCGCGCGCTTCTTTAATCTCGGCCAGATCCAGATTGGGCATTTGAATTGGCTTGAGCGATGAGATTACAAACGGAGAGTCGTACTTGGACTTCTTTTTCTTGATCTTCTTTTTGCGCTTCTGGTTGCCGAAAATATCCTCTTCGAACTCTTCCTGGCCTTCATCATCCGCATCGAGGCCTACGTACTCAATCTTGACGATGCACCAGATGCCGCCGACCAGCAGTTTCTCATTGTGCACCACCAAATCAGAGGGCACTTCAAAAGGATCCAGTCTCAGATTTGTGAAGCGGGCGACATACTTGTCTTCACGCTCATCAAAGATGACCGTGATCTTGTCGATGATCGTATGCTGCCCATTTTCCTTAATCTTGGATTTGACAAATTCACTCTGATCCGGGCGGACATAATTCTCGCTCAGAATGCGCCGGATCTTCTGCAAACCGACTTCAATCGCTTCCTCATCGTCGGTCGCGCAATACATCCCCAGCAGGTATTCAAGCACGTATGTAGGAACGTTCGCGCCTTTTTTCATCAGGGATGTCAAATCTTTCCTGACGACCTTGCCAGGAAAATATTCCAATACCTTCTCATCAAAAGCATTCATGAACAGTGTCCTCCTTCTGTCTGTTAAAAGTCAAAGCTGAATGTACCGGTAAACGCCAGTTTGGCGCGGAATGGATATCTGGCAACCACTTCATAGTCATCCTGTCCGCTCTCACGGATCATCAGCTCATACTCACTACCACTGTCATCCCGCGTGTTTAAGCTGAACTGGATGCGGTCTGTAGAGAGCTTTCCGTTGGTGATCTCTATCATCTGTCTGTCATTAAGGACATGGCCGAGAGCGTCTATGAAGAACAGTTCAAAGCTACCGTCCCTGGGTACGCCTGTATCACTGATCACGAAGCTCATGCTGAAGATGTTGTTCGTGATTGTATAGTTCGGGTTTGCCGGACGGAATGCGCACGAGGAAGCGGATTCGGCGACCCTGTACATCTCTTTGGGAGACTTCCTGGCGATCACTCTGCTGCGTGTGCCCTCAGCTTTGGCGCTTTGGATTGTCGCTCTGGTCGCTTCAGCGAGTTTCAGGAATTCTGCTCTGGAAGCAGAGGTCTCGTCTGTCTCCACCGCACGGATCGGATGGCAGACAAAATACACAACCTGCTTGTTCGCTGCCATCACATTCAACAGTTCCAGCGCCTTCTCCAAGCGATCCGCATCCAGGTTTACGAACGGGTCATCCAGAATCAGGAAAGGCTGCTCTTTCTCAAACAGCGTATCCACCAGCGCAAGACGCATGCAGAAGTCGATCATGTCACAGTAACCCGTACTGTATCCTTCCGCAACATGGACCTTGCCGTTTTCTTCAATGCTGACATTGAAGTTGATATCCAGCAAACCTCTGACGGCATCGTTGTTCAGCCAGATCTGCATATAGCTGTTGAAAAGCTGCTCAACTCTGCTGAGATACCGGTTTGCGAGGTTTTCCTTCGCCCTGGTGATCAGCTGGATTGTTCTTTTCAGGATGCCGAGTGCATTCTGTGCTTTCTGCTTCTGTTCATACAGCGCGTGGATTTCCTGAACGAGATCAGGGTACTTCTCCAACGATTGGTCTGCCAGGCGAATGGCATCGCTCTTCTGCGTGTATTCGATGAGCAGTGCGTCTCTGTGCTCTTTCAGCCTTTCGACCTCTGCCCGGAGACTCGCTTCTTCTGTACCTATGGGTGCGCTTGCATCCGAGGGCCGATGCTCTGTGTCCACAGAGGTGCCTTGTTTTTCAAGCTGCTGCTTGGCGGTAGCTTTTTCAGCAAAAGCATTAGCCCTGGCATAGATACCCGCAAGCATCCCGCTTTCGTCAGGAGAAAAATGACCAAAGGCGGCGGCAAATGCGCCGACTGCTTTTTCTGCCTGATCCAGGCTTGCTTTCTGACGGCTTAGATCCGATTCAGTGTCCTTGATCTTGGCCTGTGCCTGCGCGGCCCGGCTGACATCGGCACGGGCGGCAGTCAATCGTGCAGGCAATTCTTCCCCGGCATCCTGCATATGAATGTCAGTGAGCTTTTGGGCGAGACGACGCTTCAGCATGTCCAGCTGTTCCTGTTTTCTGGCCTGACGAGTGGTGGCTTCAGTCAATTTGCCCGCATACTGTTTATACTCACCCAGAATCGTTTCCGCTTCTTTCAGGGCTTGCACGATATGATCAAGATCAGTATCAAAATCCAGTTCGGCAAGGAGAGTATGCGCGCTTTGGAGGTGTTGATTGAGCTTCTCATCGGTGACCTGCTGCGCATCAGCCATCGCCGCTATCTTGGGAGATTCAGGTAACACCAGATCTTCTGCTGTAGCTCCGGACTCTGTGATAAACCGCTTGAAGTTTTTGTCAACGGTTTTCATTTGTCCTTCAGTTACGGTATATGCGTTCAACTTTCCACGCAGGAAAGCAAGCGCATCCTCAAATGACAAGCTGGCAATCTCCGTATACTGTTCATCCAGCTTTGCTCTGGTCTGGCTGACTGCTTCGCGCTTGGCTTCAATCAGTTGCTGCTTTTTCTGGAGCTCTGGCAGGAGCGGAGAAACATCCCCGGAAAACTGCTCTTCCGGGATCTTGGCATCAGCAACAAACTTGCTCAGGTTGCGAACCGCAGACTGTATCTTGTCCTTTGTGATCTTATAGTCCGTTTCCTCAGCACGAAGAAGGTCAATTGCCTCGGACAGTGTCTTGCCTTCGCAGGCCGGATAAAGCGCATCGATAGCAGTCCGCTCTTCGTTGATGGCAGCAGACTGCTCAGCAATGAAGCCTTGAACGCTGCGCAGTTCTGCTTGTTTCTCACGCAAGCGTCTGACTACAGCCGCATGATCCATAATCTGGGCAATGACTGTCTCAGACGCTTCGCCGCCCGACTCGCTCCAGCGAGATATCCATACGGACACTTCACTACCATCAGAATCGATCACCGATTGATGTTCGCTGAGTTCGTGCTCCAGAGAAGCGATGTCAGCCTGTTCTCTGG
>ULWQ01034220.1_pt1 | contig 11170 bp, 9 predicted proteins | sample 1960491 | NCBI WGS metagenome assembly ULWQ01 (sample SAMEA4835816, study PRJEB28245) | human gut metagenome | biome: gut microbiome; material: fecal sample | place: Denmark | collected 2008
CCAATACTTTTAAGTGCAAGCAGTTTTGCTGCGCAAAACCGCTGTGTGCTTGCCTTTCCGTGAGCTGCACCCGCTCGACACCCTCAACGCCGCGCCTAAGTACATAGCTCGCGGCTCTCAGTCGGTAGCTCGGCACATTCGCGCGTAAACGCGCCGGAGCTTGAACGAGTGTGCAACATCACCGAAGCGCCGCCGGTGGCGGATGAAGCGAGGCGATGTTGGCGAAAAACAAGGAGCATAGCGCCCGCTCCAAGGGCGATAGGCGACTATGTTTTGAGAGTCGCTCATGCGTCTTGCTTCTCTAAGAAAACTGTCAAACACTGAGACGCAACTATTGAAAGTTTGATTATAAAAGTTGGCTGGTCACTTACTTTTACTCTGCTATGGCTCAAGTGATAGACAAATCCCCAATTTGTCGCTGTATCTGTTTTCGCACGCCGACACCCGTTCAAAAAATCACCGCTCCGTATCGCCAATTCCGCAGGCAGTTTTATCCCCGCCGATATTGATAATCGCGTGGTCTTGTGGTATCATATGAGCATAAATTTCGGGAGACTGACGCATGAACAAAAAAGAGATTGCCGCGTTCTTTGACCGCATGGCGCCCGAATGGGACGCCAACATGATAAAGAGCGACGAAAAGATAAATTTCATACTTGACGCCGCCGGAGTGAAAGAAAATTCCGTCGTGCTTGATGTCGCCTGCGGCACAGGGGTTATGTTCCCGTATTACCTCGCGCGCGGCGCGGAGCGCGTTATCGGCGTTGATATTTCGGCTCAAATGGCGCGGATAGCCGCATCGAAGATGCACGACCAGAGAGTCGAGGTGATCTGCGGCGATGTTGAGGAAATTCCCGTTGAGCGCCTGTGCGACTGCTGCGTTGTTTATAACGCTTTCCCGCATTTTGAAAGCCCGGAGAGACTCGTTGAGCGGCTGTCCCATTGGCTTAAAAGCGGCGGACGGCTGACCGTAGCGCACGGCATGAGCCTTGACGCGCTGCGCATGCACCACAAGGGCAGGGCTGACAGCGTCTCGCGCGAGATGCTGACTGCCGAGGAATTATCAGCAGTGTTCGCGCCGTACTTTGACGTTGATGTCGCCGTTTCGGACGATGAAAAATTTGTGGTCTCCGGCGCAAAGAGATAAATAATATTAAAGGCTGCCCTTGCGGCAGTCTTTTTTTAATGCGCAAAGCCCCGGGAGGATGTTGCCCCGGGGCTTCGCAGAAGAGTCATGATGAAAATAGAAGTTGTCTGTTTAAAAAATTTTGACGGCGATGACTATCAGCGCGACAACTGCCGCAAGAGCGGCAAGCGCCTTTGCTATCATCGGCTTTGCCATGTCCACGGTCGTGGGGACTACGCGCCATATCGCGTCTTTTATCGGCGTGTTGAGCTTGCCGTCACAGAGCTGCTCATATGTCTTTGTGTAAGTCTTATAATTGCGCGGATCATTTTCGTCGAGGACGAAGCAGCGCACGCCGCGCTGTTTTCCGTTGCCGTAGACATTGAAGCCCGCCGACTGAGTGAAGCCGACATCAATATTGCCGACTTTTCCGACATATGAGTTTTTGTGGTCATGACCGACATATACGCCGAGCACATCGCCCTTTTCGCTGAGCGCTTCGAACTCGCCTGTGTTAATATCCGGTATCGACGGAGGCTCTAATAATACAGAACCCTCGACGCACTTGGTTTCGTCTATTTTATAATGCTCGCCCTTGTGTATTCTGAATGCCGGTATCGCGCCCTTTTCGCGCTTGCCGACTCTTTTGAGAACATTGTAGTGCTCGAACATCGGTATGTGCTGGAATACAAGAGACGGAATGTAGTCTCCGTTTTCGGCTTTCAGCTCATCGCGCTTTTTCCTGTACCAGTCTATTATCTCCGGATCAAACGGCTCATATCCGCCGCCCTTTGCGTCAGTTCCGCTGTCGAAAAGATAGAGATTGAACGCGGTTCGTTCGCCGTCGGAGGACAAGATCGGTATATTATATGTTCCGCCTCCGTCAATGCCCTCAGCCTGTTCGCCCACGCATCCGGGCAGGGCTTTGTATATCTTTTCAAACTGGTCTTTGTTGCTTATCCCGACCTGCCTGTCGTGGTTGCCGAAAGTGACGGCGAACGGGATGTGCCTGTCTGTGACGGGCTTTAAGAGCTTGCCGACAGTCTCGGCGACACTCTCTATGAGTGCATCGCCCTTGCCCTTATACGAGACTCCGTAGCCCTTTATCTGATCGCCGGTGAGCACGACGAGATCGGGCTTCTCTTCTTCGAGAGCCGCATTGATAAGCTTTATCGTGTCGGGCGACACATCCGGTATCTCCTGAATATCGGTTATCTGCATTATTTTAAATTTTCCGCCGGAGTTGAAGCGCATATTCACTCCCCCTGTTCTGCAGCGGGCTTTTTCTTTCTGTGGATAACGAACCTGTTGAGCGGATATGTCCAGAGGGTCGGCACGGTCATGACGACGACCTTTGTCAGCAGCTCAATGAGCGCGTTGCTGCGGCCGCTGTTCTTGATGAGCGTGCCGAGGAATGCGCCGAACCAGGTGTTGAAAATAATCGTGCAAACGACCATTATCGCATACAAAACAGTCGAGAGCAGCGGATTCGCGTCCGCCTTGAAAGTTATCTTTCTGTTCATGACGAACGCTATCGCATAGCCGACGACGGTCGAGATGAAATACGAATACATATAGCCCTTATACTCAACCCCGAGAAACGCGAGAACGGGGCTGTCCGTCACGGGGACATCGTTGAGGGACTTGAACACGACATACTGGAGCAGAGCGAACACGCCGAGCTCTATCAGCGACGAGGACGCGCCTGCAAAAGTGAACTTTATGAATTTCCATATCTCTGCGTGCTTTTCAAAAAAGCTTCCGTCCTTCTTGACGGCATTGGTTTCCTTCATGACTTTATTTGCCGGGCGCGTGCGTTTTCGTTGGTTTATATGCCCGGTTTCTCCCTTCCATTATCAGTTTAACCCGCAAGAAGCCGAAGCATCAACCGACTTTTGGTAAAGCGAAAGTAAAATCCGTGTAAAAGCAAAAGAGCCCGCTGTCCGCAGGCTCTTTAATTTATGTTTGTTGATATTCGCCGTCATTTGAAAAGTCGGTCGTAATCATAAGATTTTATCAAATCGTCGGCGTTCTTTTCGTATTCGGCGAGATTCTCTTCTGTGATGCGGTATTCGTCATTCTTCATCCACTGCAGCATCTGTGAGTTCACCCATTCGCCGTAGTGCTTTGCATCCTTGTAATTATCGAGGTTGCATATGAGCTCGGAGTTGCCGCGGAATGAATACAGTCTGACATTGTCATATTTCAAAAGCTCTTTTGTTATCAGATTTTCCGCTCCGAGCGTCCTGTCGAGCTGACCGTTATTTATCTCCATGCCCCAGTGCGCTATGCTGTAAGGCGGATAGAAGAAATAGAATGTGGTCTCGGGATGCGCTTTAACAATACTGATAACATTCTCGTTCAGATTTCCCGTTACAACGGCGCGGTCGGCATCGGTCAGCTGCTGCATCTTGCTCGCAGAGGCGTTGAGCTCGCACGACTTTATAACCTCGTCGCGCCCGTATTCATAGCCGGCGCTCCAGTTTTCATAAACATCAAACGAGGTTGCCGCTCTTCCCGTAACCGTTGATTTCACAACGCTTCCGGTGAGCTTTATAACGACCGGATCGAAGAAATATTTTATATCGTCGAGGCTGCTGTCGTTATACAGATAGTCCGGAAAATCGCCCTTTTCGGTATAGCGGTAATTCTTGCCGTAGATCATCTTGTCATAGTCAAGACCCCATATGACATATTTGATATTGTGTCCGGAATCATACGCAGCCTTGAGATTGTCGCCTATTTCCGTATATCCGCCGCCGGAGAATGCGACCTTTATAAAATCGGAGCCGAAGAGCATCTGAGCCTCGCTCGTCTTGAAGTTCTCCGTCATGGATGTTCCGGTAATGACCGAATCATAGTCAAAGTGTCTGACTATTCCGTTATTCTGATAGCGCTCGTTCACAAGCGGATACGACAGAAACTTCAGCGGAGCATGATAATGGAACATCGGGTCTATTGCGAATATAGACAAAATAAATATGAGCACCGCCGCCGCTGCGGCCGCCAATATTCCGATTATCCATTTAACGGCAGTATTTTTTCTTTTCCCTGTCTTCATGTTGCCACCCCATTATATCTTCTGTTGATATCTCGATTTTAGCACATTTCTTATAAATACTCAAGCCTTTCATTATCTGACTCCGAACCGTAAAAAAAAGAGCCCACCGCGCGGCTCCGCAAAACAGCAAAAAGCCATAACCCACTTTGAAGAGTGAATTATGGCTTTTGATTTTATATGCTGTTATTCTCAGCCGCCTATCTTCTCCTTGCCGCCCATATAAGGTCTGAGGGCTTCGGGGATATTGACGCTGCCGTCGGCATTCAGATTGTTTTCGAGGAACGCTATGAGCATTCTCGGCGGGGCAACAACGGTGTTGTTGAGCGTATGGGCAAAGTGCTTGCCGTCCTTGCCATTGATGCGTATTTTCAGCCTGCGTGCCTGTGCGTCGCCGAGGTTCGAGCAGGAGCCGACCTCGAAATACTTCTTCTGTCTGGGCGACCACGCCTCGACATCTATAGACTTGACCTTGAGATCCGCGAGGTCACCCGAGCAGCACTCGAGGGTGCGCACCGGGATATCGAGAGTGCGGAAGAAATCGACCGTGTTCTGCCAGAGCTTGTCGAACCACATCTTGCTGTCCTCCGGCTCGCAGACGACTATCATCTCCTGCTTCTCGAACTGGTGGATGCGGTAAACGCCGCGCTCTTCTATACCGTGAGCGCCCTTTTCCTTGCGGAAGCAGGGGGAATAGCTCGTGAGGGTCAGGGGCAGAGTCTCGGGCTGAATTATTGTGTCGATGAACTTGCCTATCATCGAATGCTCGCTCGTGCCGATGAGATAGAGATCCTCGCCCTCGATTTTATACATCATCGCGTCCATCTCGGCAAAGCTCATAACGCCCGTGACCACGTCGCTTCTTATCATGAACGGCGGCACGCAGTAGGTGAAGCCGCGGTCTATCATAAAGTCGCGCGCGTAGGAGATAACCGCGGAATGCAGGCGGGCGATATCGCCCATGAGATAGTAAAAGCCGTTGCCCGCGACTTTTCTTGCGGAGTCGAGGTCTATGCCGTTCATTCTCTCCATTATGTCCGTGTGATACGGAACCTCAAAATCGGGAACTGCGGGCTCGCCGAAGCGCTCTATCTCGACATTCTCGCTGTCGTCGCGGCCTATCGGTACGCTCGGGTCAATGATGTTCGGGATGACCATCATTATCTTCTTTATCTTCTCGCCGAGCTCCTCCTCGAGCTTCTCGAGTTCAGCGAGTCTCGCGGCGTTCGCGCTGACCTGAGCCTTCACCTCTTCCGCCTCGTCGCGCTTGCCCTGAGCCATGAGCGCGCCTATCTGCTTCGACAGGCGGTTGCGGCTGCCGCGCAGCTCATCAGCCTCGCCCTTTGCGGCGCGGCAGAGCTTGTCAAGCTCAATGACCTCGTCGACGAGCGGAAGCTTCTGATCCTGAAACTTCTTTTTGATGTTTTCTTTGACTATTTCGGGGTTTTCTCTGACAAATCTGAGATCCAGCATTTTATATCCTCCTGCATCATATTTAATAGAAAACACCCTCAGAACGGCTCCCGCCGTCCCAAGGGTGCAATAAGCACGGTACCACCTTGTGTTTAACTCTCAGCCCATAACGCGGGCACGCGGCAGGACTCATCGCCCTGCGGCTCGAAAGCGGAATAGACCCTGCGGACGAAGGAAACTCGCAGCAAACATTTCCCTCTCTGATCGTCCCGAAAAGATCCGTGTTCTTCGTCACAGCCTTTATAATATGGGATTATTATACCCCGAAGAAAATTCAAAGTCAAGCCTGTTTTTGCGCCTGTCTGCGCGGCAGGAGCTTAGCTTTGGCGAGCACTTTTACGAGGGTCGGGATTATCGCGAGCTGGATAGCGAGACCCGGCAGGCATGTGACGAACGACGCAGTCACCCAGACGGAGAACGAATAGTTTCCGGCGGAGAAGATGAGGGCTTTGAGCATGCCCGAAACGACGCGCCCGGAGATGAGCGCGACAACGAGGCTCGTGTAGAGCGAGAGATATGTAGTCTTATATTTAAACGCGTACATCATAAGACCCGTCACTGCGCCGTAGACTGCGAGCTCCGCCATCATCGACGGCAGGATAGCCATAGGCGGCATCTGAGTCAAAAGCGACGAGAGCAGGGGACCGATCAGGCCGCATACTAGCCCGTACTGCCAGCCGCAGATAAGTCCGCACAGCAGCACTGGGATATGCATAGGCAGGAATATCGTTCCGGCGTTTTTGACCATGTGGAACGCCATGGGCAGCACGATGCACAGCGCGACGCACAGCGCGGTTATGACCGTCTTTCTGATTCTCACTGAATTCTTGTTTGTCATGGGGATCGTCCTTTCAAAAAAAACAAAAAGCGGGGGTACGGCACTCCCTCCTGGAAGCGCAGTTACCCTCGCGGCAATGTTTTCACGGTATTTTAAAAAAATCTTCGCTCTCTTCTGAAAGCCCGATCCCTTCATGAGATCGCGATTATTATATCACATTTCAAGAGAAAATCAAGACCCTTTTCCGATTTCTTTCACGGCGGACTGAACGAGCTTCGCCATCGGGATATCCCCGACGCCGACGACTATATTGTCGCAGTGATTGACAGGGACGAGCACACGCTTCGCGTCGCTCTGCCCTATCGCCGCCGCCATTTTCGGCGTTATCTCGCCGAGCAGCGCATCGGCTATGACTATGCCGACAGGACCCGCTATGACATCCGCCTTGCGGCACCCAACGCACACGGCATTTTCGCCCGTCGCGGCGGCATCGGCGCCCGCCTTGAGCATGGCGGAGGTCGCGATGCTGTTCGCACCGACGGCGGTCACGAAGAAGTCCGGATATTCGCTTTTTATCCCGGAAACGAGCAGCTTGCCTATTCCGCCGCCCTGTCCGTCTATAACAAGTATGTTCATATCAGTCTCTCCGTCAGTTTTTCACGGGCTCGAACATGTCCCCGTCAACGCCGCAGTTTTCGCAGCGGTCGGGCGCGGTGTCGCCCTCGATTTCAAAGCCGCATATCGAGCAGCGCATACGTGCGATGCCGTCCTTCTGAGCCTTAAACAGCTCGGCGGGCGACTCGCACTTAGGGCACTTCTCGGGCGCATTTTCGCTCTTTATTTTAAGCCCGCAGACCGTGCAGACCCATGTTCTTGTCAGCGCGGGACGGCGCTCTTCGATCAGCTCGCCGCCGACCCCGCAGTTCTCGCAGCGGTCGGGCGCAGCCTTGCCCTCGTGGACATGTCCGCATATCGTGCAGACGAATACAGGTTCTCTTTTCTCTTCCCTTGGCTCCGCGACAGGCTGTGAAAGCGACGCCGGAGCCGAGCAGTTCGGGCATTTATCCGCGGCCGCGTCAAACGTGCGTCCGCATACGGCGCAGTGTATCTTCGCGCCCGTATTTCCCTCTTTGCTCACCGAATCCCTCCGTTTTTTATGTTTTTTATTATACCGCATCTTATAGATGCGCCACTCATGGTATCTATATTTTATCATCTGATATGCCAAAAAGTCAAGTTGCACTAAAGACACGGATATGATAAAATGAGTGGCAGAAAGAGAAAGGGTGAACGATATGGGGCTTTATATACTTCTCGCCGTGCTCGCAGTTCTTGTTATATTCATAGGTATACTGCTCATAAGAGCCGCGCTCGCCGCGAAAAAAGCCGAGCCGATAGGTGAAAAGCCGGTATATACAACCGAGCAGGAGGATATAGAAAACGGCGAACGGCTGATGAAAATGATAAAATGTCAGACCGTATCGTCCCGCGAAATATATGACGACACGGAGTTTGCGAAGCTGCGCGCAGCGGTCAAAGAGCTGTTTCCGATGCTGCACGAGCGCGCCGAGATAAAATATTTCAGCGAAGACTGCTGGGTCTATAAAATCCCCGGGCGCGACGAGAGCCGGAATATACTGCTCATGTCGCACCACGATGTCGTTGCCGCAACGGGCGACTGGACTCATGAGAAGTTCGGCGAGATATCGGACGGGAAAATCTGGGGACGCGGCACGGTAGACACAAAGACTTCGCTCTTCGCGGAGCTCTCCGCAGTCGAAGAGCTGCTCGCCGAGGATTTTGAGCCCGCGTGCAACTTATATATAGCCTCGGGACACAACGAAGAGATTTTCGGCGACGGCATACACGAAGCCGTGAAATATTTTGAAAAGCAGGGCATTGAATTTGAATTTGCCATCGACGAGGGCGGCGGGGTCATCAGCGCACCGATAGACGGGATAGACTGCAAGTGCGCGATGATAGCCGTTCACGAAAAGGGCTACCACAGAATAAATGTCCGCGCCGTTCAGGGCGACTCCGAAGGGCTGACCCTCAGCGACAATCCCGTGACCAGAGTTTCAAAATTCATCGCCGAGGTTTCCGCGCTGAAGCTGACGATAAAAATGCCCGCTCAGGTGCGCGAGATGTTCACGGCGCTGCTGCCCTATATGAACTTCCCGCTGAGACTTATCTTCGCGAACCTATGGTGTTTTGAGCCGCTGCTGATAAAGCTCATGCCGAAGATAAACTCCCAGGCAGCGGCGATGCTCGGCACGACCTGCGTTTTCGGCAGCATTGAGTCAAAGAAGGGCAAGACCCCGCGCGACAACGAGTGCTCGGCGAGCGCGCTGATAAGATACATCGACGAAGAGGATCTTGTCGGCGACATGGAGAAGATAAGAGAGCTCGCGAAGAAATATGCGCTTGAAATAACCGAACCCGCTGACGGACACGAGTTCCACCGACCGGCTGATACAGGCAGCAGGGCGTTCAAATATGTCTGCCGCTGCGCGAGAGATGTGTTCCCGCACGCCGCGGTTGCCCCGTTCGTCCTCGCCGCCGGAACCGACGCCCGCTGGATGAGCGACGTCTGCCCATGTACGCTGCGCTTTGCTCCGATCGATATCAACATGCAGCAGTTCAACAGCGTCCACAGCGTAGATGAAAACATCGACCTCTCCGCCATCGGCGCGGCGATAGAGTTCTACAAAGAGGTTCTGAGAAACTACAAATAAATATATTTCCGTGCCGCAGAGCGTAAAATCGCCCGGCGGCGCGAATTTTTTTCGTTTTGGCCGGTTTCGCTCCTTACCATATATATTGTATGAATATTAATGCAAAGTACCTGAATTTGTGTATCTGCCGTGCGAGAATTGTATTTTGTAATTCAATTGATAAAATTAACGAAATTTCAGATAGAAATTAGTTAAATATTACTAAAAAAAGTTGACTTTTTCTGTCGAAACGATGTATAATAGCTACGATATAAACGGTGGCTGCCGATTTCCATTACCGCTTATATGGCGCAGGTAATGAATATCCGCAGCCTCGAAACATCTAAATAACCGGTTAACCGGAAAAATCGAGACCCTACGGAGATTTGTGAAATGAAAAGATTTTTAGCTTTAGCCATTGCAGTTATTATGATCCTGTCATTTGCAGCCTGCGCTTCGGACAAGAGCGGTAGCGACGGCAGCGACACCACCTCGGCATCCGACATCAAGGCGGATGCGACAACTGCTCCTGCGGCGGAGGACACCACCGCCGTACCCGAGACGACAGAGCCTGCGACGAGCGGCACCGACGCCGTGTCCGCTGCGCCCTCAGGCAGAAGGAATCCCACAAAAACAACCCCCGCTGCCGACACCACGAAGCCCGCATCGGGCGGCAACAGCGGCTCGACTACCGTCCCCTCCAAGCCGGACGACAGCAAGTCCGCAGCGGTTGAAACAAACCCCAAGAAGATAATCGTCTCTGCTGAGAAAGAATGGATATTCACCGAAAAGCCCACCGACTCCTGCCACGCTTCGACCGTTCTGCCTCTTGACAACGGCACAGTTGTTGCGGCATGGTTCGCAGGCTCGTCCGAGAGCGACGACGATGTCAAGATACTCACAAGCGTGCGCGGCACGGACGGAAAATGGGGCGAGCCCATCAGAGTTTCCGCCGATCCGAATGTCGCCCACTGGAACCCCGTTCTCTTCCAGAACGACGACGGCACGATAACCCTCTATTTCAAGGTCGGCAAGGACACCGAATACTGGAAGACCTACTATTCCGTCTCGACTGACGGCAAGAACTGGGCGGCTCCCAGAGAGCTTGTCCCCGGCGACAACAGCGGCGGCAGAGGCCCCGTCAAGAACAAGCCCATCAGACTCAAGAACGGCACTATACTCGCTCCCGGCTCGACCGAGCTCGGCGGCAAATACAGATGCTTCGTTGACATATCGACCGACAACGGCAAGACCTGGAACAGAACTCCCGAAATCGATTCGACCTTCCTCGGCTTCTTCAAGACCCCGATGATTCAGCCCACGCTCTGGGAGTCGAAGGACGGTTCGGTTCACATGTTCACAAGAACAAAGGTCGGCAAAATTTACAGAAGCGATTCCTATGACGGCGGCAAGACCTGGTGCAGCGCATATCCGACCAGCCTGCCGAACAACAACAGCGGTATCGACCTCGACACCGACGACAGCGGCAGAATTTTCCTCGTCTATAACCCCGTCGGCATCCCCGGCATCAGAACGCCCCTCACCCTCGCCGTTTCGCTTGACGACGGCAAGACCTTCACGAAGATAAAGACCTTCGAGACCGGACTCGCGGAATATTCTTATCCCGCAGTCGTTGTCAAGGGCGACACCATCCACATCACTTATACATATGAAAGAGACTATATCGCCTACTGGCAGATAAAGATCAAGTGATGTTTTCCTGCGGCTTTTACGTGCTTTTCAATCGCTCAAAACCCTCTTGAGCGTTGTGGAAACGCGGCATAATATAGGAAATTTTTAGGAGGAAGTAAAATGACCAAGAGAATTTTATCAGTTCTCGTCGCAATCAGCCTCATGTTTGCTCTCGCATCTATAGGCATGGCTAAAAGCTCGAGAGATGACATCATCGTCTCCGCAACAAAAGAAATGATCTTCGACAAGAAGATAACCGATTCCTGCCACGCTTCAACGGTTCTGCCCCTCGATGACGGCTCCGTTATCGCAGCTTGGTTCGGCGGCTC
>ULWQ01070813.1_pt1 | contig 11113 bp, 7 predicted proteins | sample 1960491 | NCBI WGS metagenome assembly ULWQ01 (sample SAMEA4835816, study PRJEB28245) | human gut metagenome | biome: gut microbiome; material: fecal sample | place: Denmark | collected 2008
TGATCGGTAAAGATTGGATGATTGTTATTACTGAACCTCTGACAGTAGAACTTGAGTGAAGACTCATAAACATCCCATATATATTTTTTTTATAAGTTTTAATGCTTTCTCCTTGGGAATTATAAATAGATCAATAAATGGTTTTAATAATATATCAATTTTCAACGATATTAAAAAAGAACAATTAATAAAATAATTAACTAAATAATAACATTTTAACAAGCGAAAAGGTAGATGATTCTCAACCTTGATTCTTTGAATCAGCAAATCAACTACTGATTCATGTTCTTTATTATTCTAAAAAAGAAAGACCATATCAAAGATTACTCTAATACAGTCTTTCAAAATCAACTAAAATTATTTCTGAAGATATTTAAAGGTTATTTCTTATTAAATCCTTTAGTCGAATCTTCTGAAATACCATTTGTGCAGTACTTCCTTCATATAAAATACCGACAGTCTCCTTGTCAATCTGCGTTAAACAAGAGTAACCCCATCCTTGTTCTTCATCCAAATTTATCTGATACTCCAACGGCCAAGTGATCCCTGCATCTAAACTTGCTTTTATCGTCAAGTTTTTCCTTCCGCTCATAGAAGGTGACATAGCCGGTGTATTTGGATTGGAAAAAAGTAGAATATTCTTTCCTAAAATGTTCCGGTCAGCTTTTATGTGCAAAAGACTTCCCATACACCCCGGTTCTATCAATTCACATCCCGATGAAGAGTGTTTTCGCCAATTCATTCCTAAATCAGTACTGACTGCCACAAAACGACAGGGAGCGGATGTACGTGCATTTATCATCAGAGTACCTGGAATCACTTCTGCTATTTGTGGTTCAGATACGAGTTCTTCCGTAGAAACAGCATTGGAACGATGCCAACTCTTACCTCCGTCTTTACTGTATATGATTGCAATTTCTCCTCTTAATTGCCTGTTCACACTTTTATATTGAACGGGAAACACCAATGTGCCGTCGTGTGTAGTAATACCTCTACCCGGACCTTGAAGTAACATCGTCATATCTTTACTTTTTACCTGTGAAGTGATATTTATAGGAGAAGACCATGTCTTACCATCATCCGTACTTTTAACAAGTATCAATTGTCCAGTACCATCTTCCGGTGTCATTCCGGGTTTCACATTCCTCCAAGCGCGTGCATTAGCCAATCCATGCACCCATACAGCTGATGTCCAAATAGTGTTACTCCTTTCATCTACGAGAATGGCTGGATCACCAATACCGTTCTGTCCTTGAGGAAGTCCGTTGTATTCTCCCATATCCATAATGATTTTCATAGGTTCCCAACTTTGTCCTCCGTCTGTACTACGGCTCATACCTATGTCTATATCTTCTTGCAAGTCAATATTAGTTTGGTGGCGTACATCATATACTCCTAATAAAGTACCATTATTAGTCGTTACTAAGCCAGGGATGCGATATGAGTGCACATTATCATCTCCTGCCTGTCGCACAGCAATTCCTACATAATGAGTAATTGTCTTTTTTTTCACATCACGTACAGATATTTCTTTTCCGTTAACTTTTACTCGTTTTACGGATATGGAAAAAGAAGTATTTAAAGATGTTTGAGAAACTAACCGTAAACTTACCCAAAAATAATTTTGTCCACGGACTAACTTGGTTCGAACCGGAAATACATTTTCTGTACTTAAAGGTTGCTCACATTTTTTGATACTATAGGCAGGATGGCAATAATAGGATTGACTACCTCCATAGGTCATAACTCCATTTCGGATAGCTTGTGAAGGAGTTCGTGAATTCATAGCTGAAGATGTACCACTATAATAGACACAACCATTCATGCCCGCCACTGGCAATATTCCCTCTTGGATAAACGTAAACTCGTTCAGAACCTCCCCTCCCAATTCACTTTCAATCATAACTTCACAGACTAAGTTATCTATTTTGTTTATTAGGACAGGAAGTTCCGCATCATAAACGTGTGCCACCAAGTCTTCTGCATTACCGCTTAAGCAATATAACAAAGACACAAGGCAAAACCAATATTTATTTATTCCCTTTTTCATTGAGAATCTCGTTGTAAAAGTTTCTTCAGCCAAGGTATAATAGTAACCGCCTTAAAATAATGACTGGTACGATCCACATTCACAAGGTCGTAATATTGATCACGATTAATACCCTCAGGTAATGTATTCAAATTAATACGTGAACGAGGATCAGAGAATTTGGGATAATGATGAATTTCCAGATTCTCGGGATGTCCAGCTAATTCATATGCTTGACGCACCAAATTCAGATCACGATCCAACCCTCCTTCTGTAAGTATCAGCGGTCGGGGAGCAATGGCAGCTACAATATCGGGAAAGTTGAAATTATTCCAGAAATTTGGAATTAAGTGACGAATGGTATTTGGAAATGGACGTATTCCATTTTTATCAGGTTCTGTCATAACGATAGTACGTTCCAACGTGTTACAAAGAAAATCATTATATACAAATGCATAGATAGAAGGATCTATGGAAGCAAGTACCATCAGTGACTCTGTCCCCAACGAAAATCCACTGACTATCAGCCGTTCCTTATTGATTCTCTGATCTTGCTTCATCCATTTGATAACCTGTGCATGTAAAAACGAATCGTAGCCAAGATAACTCCAACCGAGTTCAAGCAGATAACGTGCAGTGCCGTCATAATGAAAACTTGTGCCTAATGTGTATTTCTCCAAATCAGCGGCTTCACCTGCAGCAGCATGGTCTACAATGACAGCAATCAGTCCCATATTTACATAGCTTAACCCCATATCTATTTTATCACTATGATAGTTACTTGCAAACTTAGGTTCAATAGGTGGTTCTCCAGCCAAACATTCTTTAGTACCACCGGAACCTGGAATACATATCACTCCCGGTACTTTTTTTTGCAAATTGTCCGGTATCATTACCAAGAAGGTAGAGACACACTCCGGCAACGGATAGAATTCCCACTTTTCTATGGTATAACCTTTACGAGGTTCACTTTTCAATAATTTAGGCACCGGTTGATTTTTAATGTTAGGATGAAACATAATGTCTTTCATTGCCTGACGTAATCCTGTCTGCCATTTTTTAAATTCAGCAGGACTAAAGGTAGGCTTGAAAGCATATTTGGGTTCAGTGTGTTTGAGCATAGCCTGTAAAACTCGCCTTGAACTGATAAAACGTCCATCTTCCCGGTCAGATTTGATCAAACCGTGTTCTGAGGGGACGAAAGTATTACTCTGTTGTGATCGTGCATTTAGTGTAAGACAACAAACCATAGCAAAAGTTGCCAAATGTTTAAAAAATCTCATAACATATATATTTTATGGTTATTTATATTTTTAGAAAAAAGAGATAGCCTATTAGAAGACTATCTCCTTCGGGAGATTAATATCCCGGATTATTTTTTAATTTATTATCATTATTCAATGTATTGATATCAATAGGCCATAAGAGTTTATATTCTTCACTTTCTTTCAATACAGGATCAGAACTGTCATAATTGGCTTTAGCAGAGAAAACTAAAGGCTTGTGATTAACATCCCACATACGGCGGATGTCATACCAACGTTTACCTTCCCATACAAATTCTTTGTCACGCTCATGAAGAATAGCCAATTCGTTTTCTTCAAACGTACTGTTCGTGTATCCATAAAGAGTCTCATCATAATTCTTACCATAAGCACGTTGCCGTATTTCATTAATATATTTAGCAACATCTCCACCTTCCATGTTGGTTATTTCAGCCATCATGAGGAGAACATCCGCATAACGGTAGATAACATAGTCGTCACTGAAGACGCGTTTTCCCGTACTATTATTGATAGTTCCGATACATTTGGTAAATACAGTGCCATTAAGTATTCCATTTTCATCGTAATAATCGAGAAATGTACTTCTTTTTCTCATATCAGCATCTTTAAAAGAAACAAAGAAACCCTCTTTCCATTCATGGCGCTGCATTCCTGCATCTTGTATCAGAAGAGTGTCAGATAAAATTTTCACATTGTTCACATTGTAGAATGTGTTTACAAAGTTCGCATTCCGATATGTAAAATCATAAGCCCAGTTTTGTGCTTCTCCGTCGACAAAGCGCAAAGCAAATATAACCTCATCATTACCTTTGTTTGTATAAGCAAATATATCTTTAAATTGAGGCAATAATTTAAAATTCTTATTTATCAGGCTTGAAACGGCTTCTTTGGCTACACCAAGATCACCAGAAGCCGGTGACTGGTCTTCCGTAGTTACTTTGGCAGACCACAAATATACTTCACCCTTCAACATGGTAGTAGCAGCTTTTGACCACATACCTTTATTTAGTTTGATAACATTATTGTTTCCAAATGCAGACTCTGAGCGGGTAATGTCTTCCTTGATGAAATCTAGCGTCTGTTTAGCTGTCGCACGGGGCTCGTACAGGCTTTCTGCATTGGTAACGCCTTCCATAACTTTTGGGTCTTTAATTAATGGAACCCCACCGAATGTGCGGTATAAATGGAAATAGTAATAAGCACGTATTCCATAGGCCTGTCCTAGAAAATAGTTTTTCGTGTTTGCGTCAAGAAATATACATTCATGTTCTACTTTATTAATAAACTCATTCACATTGAGAATCTTCTCGTAAAAGTTTGCCCAATTCGTAATTCCAGTATTATTGTCTGTAAAAGTATTGTCTTTAATAGGAGAACTGTAGTTCAAACTGACTCCTTGTGACCCCGATCCAGTTTTTTGAGTACCTCCCCGCGCTTCACCCATTAAGAAAATATACTGGTTAATATCACGTAGATGCTTGTGCATCCCCACCATAAAGCCATCTACCTGTGCTTCATTTTGCCAAAATGTGGAGCTTCCATACCAATCCTCTGGAGAATAATCTAGCTCACAAGACGTTAACATTCCTGTTGTCAGACAGGATATAATAATGTATTTTAAATATTTCATAATTTATTTTTTGTTTAAAATGAAAGATTAACTCCAAAAATAACGGAACGTGGCAATGGGTAACCTCCTAAATGTAAATCATCGCTTCCCAAAATCTCTGTCGGTTCTGGTGAAAATAGATCTTTGGCTGCAGTCAGATACCCCAAGTTTTGTCCCGTGATGGTAAATGCCAACTTCTGAATATTCCACTTGGAGATTAGTTTCTGAGGTACCGTATACGTGAGGGCTACTTCACGGAATGCCAAATAGCTGCCTTCATGTGTAAACATGGTTGAACGACGCTGATAGTTACCTTTTCCTAGCTGATCGGCCCAAACATAAGTGGGATATTTTGCATTAGGGTTCTCAGGTGTCCAGGAATCTTTTGTCTTTTCCAAGGTATTGAATGTCCCTTGCAGATTTCCCATAATCCAGGAAGAAGAGAAGTCATGTAATTTATAATCTAATGCATAATCCATGCGGACATAAAGTGAAAAATCCTTCCATGTAAAGTCGGTGTTAATACCACCTGTCCAATGGGGAATGGTATTACCCACCTTGACCATATCGTAATCATCGATTATACCATCGCCATTGACATCTTTAAATTTCGCATCTCCAGGTTGGATAGGCAAGGCGGCTGCAACTACACGCCCTTTGCTGTCAACCTTTACTTTTGCAGATTCTGGGAGTGCAGCCCATGCATCCGGTCCATAGAGTGTCAAGCCACTACTCTTATATGCAATATCTTTCAAATTACCGGGTATCTCGTCGTAATTTTTATAAACGCCTTCATACTTGAATGCATACAAAGCACCCGGTTCTTGTCCTTCTTGGTAACCGCCAACCCATATCAATTTTTTGGTTTGGGGATCATATACCTGGAAAGCATTCTGTCGGTTACGTTCCAATCCGTTATCCGGCAATTTAAGTATCTTATTCTTATTGTATGCTGCGTTCACACTGATGTTCCACTGCATATCTCTACGGTTTAGCACTTTGAAAGAAAATTCTATTTCGAGGCCTCGGTTTTGAATTTCTCCGTTATTTGTTCTAAATGAATTGATTCCTGAAGAACTGGGAAGTGGAATATCTGCATATTTGTCTTGAGTACGACGGTTATAAAAAGTAAAGTTTGCATTAATTTTATTTTCGAGGAGCCCGAGATCGACACCAATTTCAAATGTATGTGACTTTTCCCAACGTAAATAGGGATTAGGTAGTTTACCTATTAGGAATCCCGCTTCCCCGCCATATTGAACATTTGAGTAATCGCCTTGTAAATCGTAAGCACCAATTTTAGACACATTACCATTTAACCCATAACTGGCGCGCAATTTGGCAAAGGAAATTATTTTATGCAAATTTCTCATAAAATTCTCCTTACTGAAAACCCAACCAGCAGAAATACCAGGAAATGTACCCCAGCGGTTATCACCCAAGAGTACGGAATAACCATCATGGCGTAATGTGGCAGAAAGTAAATATTTGGTCTTATAATCGTAATTCAAACGTCCGAAGTAAGACATAATGGCTTTCTTTTCATGCCATGAATCAATCTTGCGTTGGTTAGCACCTGCGACAGTCAGTGACAAATCCTTCAAGGCATCCGTAGGAGCCCCCGAACCAGCCGCATTAAACCCTTTTTTAGCTTCATTGTAATATTCTACGCCGGCAAGTACATTCAAGTTATGCATCTGGTTAAAACTCAGACCATAGTTAACCACTGCATTGTAGGTCTGTTTTAATACTCTATTAAAGTCTGCTGAGGCACTTCTTGTTTTGTTGGTATTACCGGAGGATTGCAGAAAGTCCTGATTGTAGCTTTCCTTGATTCTTTCGTCATACATCCATACGGCACCTATCTTTAAAGACAAGTCTTTCAATATCTGAAAATTCAGATTTTCACCAAAGATAAATTTATTGCCGTTAAAGTCACGATAAAACTTCTTTGAGTTCACAGCTTGGTTACCGTCTTTATAATCGCGTCCGAGCAACAATTCTCCATCTGCATTATATCCGCGAAGAGTAGGAGGTGCACTCAACATACGCACAAAATAATTATGTTCAGTTTCATCGTATTCGGTAAGATCCTCTTTTCTTTCTAAACCATTTGGAAGACCATTCCATTTGGAGTCAGAAAAAGAGACATTAGTGGATGACGTTAACCAATCGGTTATCTTATAGTCTGCATTAAGTGTGGCGTTGATACGTCGATAGAAGTTATCCAATGGAATACCTTCCGTACGATTATATCCCACACTTGCATAATAGCTACCTTTATCATTACCACCCGAAATGCTAATATTATAATCCTGTGAAATGGCAGGGCGGTTCAAATTAGCCTCGCTCATATTCCAGTCTTTATAAATGATCTCATTACCATATACCGGATCGGTCATCTTTCTCCAACCTTGTTTCAATAAGAAAGCCAGATCATCAGTATAAACCATTGGACTCCATACGGCACTAGGATTTTTATTTCCATTTGCCGGTATTGTTCTATTGGCATCTTCCCAATAAATGTTTCCTGTACCGTAAGGCTGGTTTTGTGAGAGTGAACTCAGATCATTCCAACCCACCCATTGGCCAGATTGGGTCTTAAATACTTGCGCTGCATTCTGATAAGACTTGCGCATCCAATAAAGATAATCTCCGGCGTTCATAAATTCGTAAGGATTACGCATGTAATTCAAACCCACTTGGGCTTTCACATTGATAGATGTACGTCCGGTTTTTCCTTTTTTTGTTGTAACTAAAAGTACCCCATTATTGGCACGGGCACCATAAAGGGCAGTAGCTCCTGCATCTTTCAATACATCCATTGATTCAATATCGGCTGGGTTGATGTCATTCAAATTATCCCGCTGCTGACCATCGACAAGTATAAGGGGAGAACCTGTTCCATCAAGGTTAGTACCACCACGTAATACAATGATTGGTGAAGCTGCAGGATTACCTGATGCTTGCATAACCTTCAATCCTGCTACAGCACCGGATAAGGCTTGTGCTGGGTTAGAAAATATACCAACTGCCATTTGTTCTTCTTTTACTGATGAAATAGAGTTGGTTAGTTTAGAGCGAAGTTGGGTTCCCCCGTACCCCGTAACAACGACTTCATCCAATATTTGGGAATCTTCCTTTAATTTTATTTTCAAATGAATTTGATTTTTTATTTCAATCACCTGAGGCTCATATCCAATATAAGTAATCTGGATTTTTCCTGTGGGGTTTACTGTGAGAGAAAACCGACCTTCAACATCGGTTATTGTACCATTAGTAGTACCGACTTCCATAACACTCGCTCCAATGACATACTCACCGGAGACATCTGTAACAATACCTGTAACAGTTTTTTCTGTGCCATTACATATGTAAAACAAAATGTCCACAGAATTAAAATAATCACTTTTTTCATAAATATAATTTTGGTTTAACAAAAAAAATAAATTTGTTTATTTAATGTTATTGCTAAGTTTTTGGAAGAATTTAGCAATTTATAAGATAAACAAAAGAGTAATATTCAGTGTTTACATGTCTAATATACATTAACCGCGACAAATATTATTAATATTATAATTAATATGCAACATATTTATTAAAATATTTGGTATATTTATTTGAGATATTAAAATTCGATATTAATACATTCCAATAATTAGAGAAAATAGTATAAAAGAAAATACAGTAAACGTTCATCGCACAATAGTGATATATTTTAAAGTTCACATACCTATTCATTCTATATCCACCACATGGATGATTACTAAAAAAATAAAAGTATCAATAAAAACAAGAAAGACAAAGAAAATTACGGGACAATATACTTAGCGACAATTATTCAACTTACCCAACAAAACTTGTGTAATAACATTTTTAGAACTGATTCGTTTTCGGAATTTATAAAATCAACTTCTATAGAACCACGATCCCCCCAAAAAAAGAGTTGTTAGCAAACTGTTAGTTTTTGCCAATTTTACAGCCATAAAAGCTTTTGATATTCAATTTTTAGAAATAAAGCTGTTAGAATTAAACCGATTTTTGACAACGTTTTTTTGACTTAATATAATAGTTTTGTCATCGAAATCAAAGTCGAAGAAAAATCTTTTTGAGCTTGTATCCGCTGTTGCTACTCCTATCCATAATGGGCTCTTTGAGATGCAACGATTGCTGAAAAAGATTCTTTTGATGCTCCTATTTATTCACCTATATTCAATGTTTATATGAAACGTATGCCCATGTGTCTCGTCGTACTGCTGTGTCTGTTGTGCCTTCCAGTATCCACCATCCATGGACAAGAGATAGCCGTCAAGACCAACCTGCTTTACGATGCGACCGAACCCTCAACCTCGGCATAGAAACCGGCCTTGCATCACCAACGGCCAATATTATTGTTCATATAAAAAAGGTCTTAGTTTAGACATTTTAACCCAACAAGTCCTGTTAAACATCTACTTATGAGTATCGTTTCCAATAAAAAACAACGAATGACTGTATATCTTTCAAGTACGATGTATTATCTCATGATTTTATAGTACCTTTACCTATTACTTTACCAATCATTTGTTTTATGAGAAAATTTTATATTTTACTGTTGCTCATGACCATTTCTTGTTCCATCTTTGCGCAAGACAGGCTGTCCTTGTTCATCAGCAGAGCAAACAAATATGCCTCTATAGAAGTATCTGACTACCGGAAATGATTATGTATGGGTATAACACTCGCAGCAATCTTCTAGATGACTATTACAGATAATGTGGACGCGACTGGGGAAATGTCGGTTTGGCCCTTGAGATAGCAAGGACTTCCGGTAAACACATGCGTGACATATGCAATTATTACAAACACTATCGAAAATATGGATGAAATCGTGTCTTGATAGAAATAGGCAGTGACTATTATAATCCTTTTTATGACAGGATTGATTTGCATAGCAAATATTGGCATAAACATTATTGTTCCTATTGTGACCTTCATGACAAATACCATCACCACCCCTAAAGATATAAGCGCCATAAATGGGATAATGCCTGGGGTGATGACGACTAATTTTACATAAAATACATACCAAAATGAAAAAGATTTTATTTTTAGCAGTTTGTTTTTTTGATGCTTGTTGGCAACACTTATGCACAAAAGGGAAAACAAGCAATCGGATTCGGATTAAGTTATGGAACAGAAATTGAGAGTGTCGGTTTGGGACTGAAATATCAGTACAATATCACCAACCCATACGTCTGGAACCTTCATTGAATTATTTCTTTGAAAATGACAACGTCAGTATGTTGGATGTAAACCTGAATTTCCACTATTTATTTCCTGTGGCAAGCAAAGTAAAGCTCTACCCATTACTTGGTTTGACATTTTCCAATTGGATGTTTGACTGGAATGATGACTGGGATGTGGATATACACGGAAATCATGTCCATATAGGTGGTGATGACGACAGCGACAATGGATTCCGGTTTGATATGAATATTGGTGGAGGTGTTGATTTTGCAATAGCCAGAAACAGGATGATGAACATTGAATTCCGCCATCAACTGGTCAGTGATTTTGATCAGGCTGTATTTAATCTCGGATTTGCTTATCGCTTTTAAATTAGCCATACCTGTATGTTCAAGAAGAGAGGCTTTTACTGAAATGCAGCAAAAGGCTCTCTTTTTTATTGGGATTGAGTATTTACAATGGAATTTATAGCTTTAGTGTACCGTCTTCTTTAATTTCAACTTGGATGTCAGGTTTTCCATCCATTTCTAATTCTACAATATAATGGTTACCTATAGGAGTAACCACCTTTTCCGCTTCATCATCATCCAATTCATAACCGGCATGTTTTTCTGCGGCTTTTAGTGTGCAGTCTTTATAATCTGAGGCAGTGAAACAAACGGTACATCCTGTGGAGTGGAAACCCACGCATAGGCTGTCAAAGGATCAAAGCAAACCTCCAACTAGTCAGCCTACGTAAGAATATCCACTTCCAAGAGTTTGGCAACAGGATCCACTTCAGCTTCCAACAACCTATAACCGGCATACTTTTCATTCAGTAACTGAATTACAGTAGCAGGAAGTTCCGAAGGTAGATAGTTTTCCGAATTATCTTCTTTATCAGCCACTTCCTTCAACAGTTTTCCATTGACATCAAAATAATGTATTCCACATTCAGACTGATGGAGCCTTTGGAAGAGA
>ULWQ01018408.1_pt1 | contig 11083 bp, 9 predicted proteins | sample 1960491 | NCBI WGS metagenome assembly ULWQ01 (sample SAMEA4835816, study PRJEB28245) | human gut metagenome | biome: gut microbiome; material: fecal sample | place: Denmark | collected 2008
GTACATGGGCATCACCGATGATTCCACCGACGAAGAGCGCGCCAGCGCCATGGTGGAGGTTCTCTCCTCGCTGGAAGCGGAAGGCTTCACCGAGGAATCCTACAAGGCGAGCTGCGTGGAAGAAGCGGGTTACAATAAGCTGATGGACGATATCGTCAAGGACGTGACCGTCTCCGACGAGGATGTTCAGGCGGAATTTGATTCGCTGGTGGAAGCCGACAAGGAAAAGTACGAGGGTCATGTCGATCAGTATGAGAATGACCAGTACATGAACCGCATGTACGCCGCCTATGGCTACACGGACTACATCACGCCCCAGTACTATGTGCCCAGCGGCTACCGCGGCGTCAGCCATATCCTGCTGGACGTGGATGATACCCTGATGGAAACGTATACGAACCTGCTGGCGACCTACGAAGAGCAGCAGGATCAGATTGAAGCGGGCGAAGAAGTGACCGAAGAGCTGGTGACGCTGGAGCAGGTGGAAGCGGCGAAGCAGGCGATTATCGACTCCGTGCAGCCGACGATTGACGAAATCAACCAGAAGCTGGCGGATGGCGTGTCCTTTGACGAGCTGATTCAGGAATACGGCACGGATCCGGGAATGCAGGATGCAGCGACCCGCGCAGAAGGCTACCCCGTGCATATGGACTCCACCAACTGGGATGCGGCGTTCACCGCGGGCGCGTTCACGATGGAGAAGATCGGTGACATCAGCGAACCGGTTGTCGGCAGCTATGGCGTGCATATTCTCCAGTACGTCCGCGACGTGCCTTCCGGCGCGGTGGAGCTGGATACTGATCTGAAGGAATCCCTGCGCGCGGAGCTGTTGTCCTCCAAGCAGCAGGAAACCTTCAACGCCGCCATCACGAAGTGGATGGACGAAGCCAACATCGTCTACACCGACGCTGGCCTTGACATCATGCCTACGACGGTGGACAACGCGGAGTAACCCCAAGGGGTGTTGCCCCTTGACCTCACCAAAGGGTCTTCGACCCTCTGGACTCCCTTCCGCGCGATTGAGTTGGTGACGCTATCATACTTCTTCCGCGTGTTTATTGGGGAAACCCAAGGGTGTTGCCCCTTGACCTCACCAAAGGGTTTTCGACCCTCTGGACTCCCTTTCTCGCGATTGAGTTGGTGACGCTATCCAACTTTTTCCGCGTGTTTATCCGTAAAAAAATTCGGCACTCCGACAGGATTCATCCTCCTGTCAGAGTGCCGTTTTTCATTTATTCCACCCATTTCCGATACTGTCCCGACAGCATCAGCAGCGAGAAGAAATACAGGCAGTTGTCGTAGTACCGCCGCTTCCCTGTCCGCATCGGCAGCTCCCAGAACCGCTTCAGCCACATGTCCGCCGTTTCACTGTCACTGGCGATGCTCCCCGCCGCGTTCACCGCCGTAATCGCTACCGGGTGCATCGCCGGCTCGTCCCAGCGCGTGCCGTCCAAATCATATGCGCGGTAGTTCTCTTCCGGCAGCTCCTTCGCGAAGAAGTCCTGCACATGCGTCGCAATGTCGCACAGCGCCTGCGTCCGCCCATTCCAGAGCGTATCCAGCGCAATGTTCATGATGACGCGGTACGCATCCGAATAGTAAGCGTAATTCTTCCCGAACATCAGCACCGGCGTGCCGTCATATGCCGCATATTCCGGACTCAGCCCCGTCACCGGGTGCGCACACAGCGCGATATACCGCCGGGATGCCGCTTCCGCCTCTGCCCAGAAGGCATGGTCACGCTCGTCGCTGAATTTCGCGAACAGGTGATAGAAGTGCGGCAGATGATACGACGGGTCGCTGATTTCCATCCCCGGTACGAACTTGATATAGTGATTTTCCGGATTCCACATCGGCTGACCGCCCTCGACCATCTCCGCCTGATGCACGCAGTGGCGCAGAATATCCTGCGCCCAGTGCCGATACGCGAAAATCCCCTCGCCGTCGCCCCAGCGTGCCGAAGCCATCAGCAGCGCCATCGCGAAATACTCTTCTCCATCCGGCGCAGGGCCTTCCGCGTTGTGCTTGCCGTCCAGCTGCACCGACCATGCGAAGTATCCCTGATGCACGCCAGACGATAAGTGCATGTAGCGCATAGAGAACGTCCATAGCTTGTCAAAGAGATCTTTGCGGTTCATTTGGACGCACATCATCATGCCGTAGCTCATGCCCTCGGTGCGCGCGTCGTTGTTGCCGGTGTCGACCATGCAGGCAGCATCGGGGTCAGTGGGGTGCTGGTGGTAAAAGTTGTTTTCGGGGGAGAAGAAAATGGTGGAGAAACAGTCGGAGAGACGGGAGAGAACGGCGGCATCGGAAATGCCGATGCGGGCGAATTGGTTGGGGTAAGTGGACATAGAAAAAGCTCCTTTCAGGCAAATGAAAAATTAACAATTAGCAATGAGCTGTTAGGAATGAAGGGCAGTATGCAGCGAACAGAAAAGTTCAATGCAGTTCCTTCAGCGGAATTGGTTCTGCCGGAACGCCGCCGAAGTTCCCCAGCGGGAGACAGAGCCAAATCACATCGTGCCACGCATGGTGCTTGTAGCCGGTCTTTTCCCAGATGCCGATGTCGCGGAAGCCCAGCGAATGATGCAGCCCGATGCTGCGGTCGTTTGGCAGCGTAATGCAGGAGTAGGCGTTCATGTAGCCCTGCCGCGTCAGCAGCTGGATGCACGCGGTCATCAGCGCCTTGCCTATGCCGTGTCCCTCAAAGCCGGGGCGCAGGTAGACCGTCAGCTCCACATCCCAGCGGAAAGCCCCGCGAGAACGCAATTCATGGGCAAAAATAAAGCCGGATAACTGACCATCATCTGTTTCTGCGACCAGAAAGGGATATTTTCCCACCGCAATCATATTGGCGTAGATTTGGGGAGTGGAATGCTCCAGCGCAAATGTGATGCAAGTGTTGTCCACATAGTAATTGTAAATGTCCGCAATCAGCGGCGCATCGGTAACTTTTGCGGATCGAAGCATGAAATTCGCTCCTTTCCGATGTTTTTGCCATATGATAGCACGGAAAGAGGAAAAGTGCAAGCCGCCAAAAGCAGAAATCTCGTTATTTTCCGAAATAGCTTGCAGGAAAGTGCTCAAAAGTGTCGAATGTTCTTATATAAGTATGATTTTTGGAGGGCAATGCGGCGATGACGCTGAATGATACGATTCGTGCGCTTCGGCGGGAGCGGGGCATGACGCAGGAACAGCTGGCGGAAGCCATGAATGTATCTGCCGCCGCCGTGTCGAAGTGGGAGAACGGGCAGAGCGTGCCGGATATTCTGGTACTCACCGCGTTGGCGGATTTCTTCGAGGTGTCGCTGGATGCGCTTGTGGGTTACACCGTTCAGGCGCACCGCCGGGGCGACATGGTCGCGCGAATCCGCCAGCTGGTTGTGCAGAAGAAGCACACCGAAGCGACGCGCGCGGCACGAGAAGCGCTCCGCCGCTATCCCAACAGCTTCGATGTCGTCTATGAAGCGACGCAGGCGTATGGTTATTCCGGCATGGAGCAGAACCGCCCGGAGGATTTGCGCAAGGCGCTTTCGCTTGCTGAACGCGCGATGGTGCTGATTAATCAGGATCAGGAGCGGGAAAAACATATCCGCCCCGAATCCATCTGGTCGCTCATGGGCAATTATCATGCGCACCTGAATGAGTATGACGAGGCGATTCGCTGCTATGAAAACGGCAATGTCGCGGAAGTGAACGACATTGCCATTGCCAACAGCCAGACGGAACTGGGCTGCTATGACCATGCGCTGCCGAAGCTCTCGCGCGGGCTGGTCGTCAGCGTGATTCGCCTGTTCAATGCCGCGACGGGCGCTATGAACTGCCTGATAGCTTCCGGTCGGCAGCAGGACGCGATTGCGCTGGCATCGTGGCTCTGCCGCGCACTTGATGGGATGGAAAGCACGTCGGGCAGTTATATTTGGAAGATGAAAACAATTCTGTACACCAATTCCGCACGGGCAATGGTGCGCATGGGGCGCATGAACGACGCGGAATTGCAGCTGCGGCAGGCGATTCACTGCGCTCGCCGCTTCGATGCCGCACCGAGCTACAGCGTGAACGGCTTCCGCTTCTACTGGGGCGAGGAGAAGTCGATTCTGGACATTACAGGCGAAACGGCAATGAGCGCGATTGAACGGTGCATTGACCGCAATGATGATGCCCGCGCGGAGCTGCGGGAAATTTTTGCGCGCTTACAGGCATAATTTGAATTGCACTTTTGACGCAGAAGGGACGACCTATTCACCCCCACCCCTTCGGAACTCGCAATGCTTGGGGAAAATTCAAATAAAATTTCCTGCCGGATGAAAGGAGAATGTTCATGCTGCACGCGAATCCGCTGCTGCGGGATATCAGCTGCGACAAGAAATTCATTACCGTTGGTGAAATCATGCTCCGCCTGACGCCGCCGAACTACGAGAAGCTCCGCATGGCGAACAACTTTGAGGCATCCTACGGTGGTTCGGAGGCAAACATTGCGCTGGCGCTGGCGAATTTGGGCATCGACAGCACGTTCTTCTCGGTTGTGCCGAATAATTCGCTGGGCAAGTCGGCAGTGCGTCTGCTGCGCTCCAACGATGTGCACTGCACGCCGATGATTCTCTCCACGCCGGAGGAAACGCCGTCGCACCGGCTGGGCACATACTATCTGGAGACGGGCTATGGCGTTCGGCCGAGCAAGGTGATTTACGACCGCAAGCATTCCGCTATGGCGGAATATGACTTTTCGGATGTGGATTTGTCCGCGCTGCTGGATGGCTTTGACTGGCTGCACCTGTCCGGCATCACGCCGGCGCTGGGCGAGAACTGCGCACAGCTGACGCTTGATTTGCTGCGCGTGGCGAAAGAAAAGAACATGACCGTCTCCTTTGATGGAAATTTCCGCTCGGCGCTGTGGACGTGGGAACAGGCGCGTGATTTCTGCACGCAGTGCCTGCCATATGTGGATATTCTGTTGGGGATTGAGCCGTATCACCTCTGGAAGGATGAAAGCGACCACAGCAAGGGCGACTGGAAGGACGGCGTACCGCTTCAGCCCTCTTACGAGGAGCAGGACGAGGTGTTCCAGCACTTTGTGGAGCGTTACCCGAACTTGAAGTGCATTGCGCGGCATGTCCGCTATGCGCATTCCGGCTCGGAGAACAGCTTGAAGGCGTTCATGTGGTATGACGGGCATACGTTTGAGTCGAAGCTGTTCACCTTCACGATTCTTGACCGTGTCGGCGGCGGCGACGCGTTTGCGTCCGGTCTGATTTACGCCATGCTGCACGATTACAAGCCGATGGACATGCTGAATTTCGCCGTAGCGTCCAGCGTCATCAAGCACACCATCCACGGCGACGCGAACATCACTGACGATGTGAAGTCCATCCGCAATCTGGCGGACATGAATTACGACATCAGAAGGTGACGCAAGGGGCTTCGCCCCTTGACCCCACCAGAGGCTCTGCCTCTGGACTCCGGCAGGGGGACTTCGTCCCGTTTCATTTGCCCTGCACCCGCGAAGGGTCTTCGACCCTCTCGACACCCATCTCGCGATTGAGTTGGTTTCACTTTCATGCTTCTTCCGCGTGTTTATCCGGGAACGGAAACGCAGCAGTTGCAATCCAAATAAAAATCAGCAAAAAAGGCAGGAATCACACCATGCAGGAACTTCAGCAGCGCATTCTTCAAGACGGTGACATCCTCCCCGGCGGCGTTGTCCGCGTCGAGCGCTTCCTCAACCACCGCGTTGATACCGCCCTCGCACGCCATATTGGTCAGGCGTTCGCAGACGCTTTCCGCAATGACCAGATTGACTGCATCCTCACCGTCGAAGCCAGCGGCATCATCTTTGCCATGACCACTGCGCTGGCGATGGGCGACCTGCCCGTCATTATCGCCAAAAAGGGTCAGCGCCGCAATCTTGGCGATGATGTGTATACCGCTGATGTGTTTTCCTTCACCCACCAGACGACCAGCACCATCCACGTTGGCAAACGTTGTCTGGAAAAGGGACAGCGTGTGCTGCTGATTGATGATTTTCTTGCCAACGGCGAAGCGCTCAAAGGATTGATGGACATTTGCCGTCAGGCGGAGTGCCATCCCGTCGGTGCGGGTATCTGCATTGAGAAGTGCTTCCAGCCCGGCGGCGAAACACTGCGTGGGATGGGCTTGAAGGTGGTTTCGCTGGCAGCAGTGGAGAAGACGGAAAAAGGCGAAATCCGCTTCCTCGGCCAGGAGTAACGCAGCAAACGCCGCCATACGCCCGCAAAGGGCATCAGGAGCGTTTGCAGACACAGAATCAAGGAAATAGCCCTCCACAGCATCATCGCCTGTGGAGGGCATTTCTGTGCATTTAACACCCTTCCGCCTCTTCGGATAAACACGCGGGCATAGCCTGATAGCGTCACCAACTCAATCGCGCGAAAGGGTCAAGGGAGGAACTCCCTTGCAGGGTGCAGGGACAGCGTCCCTGCCGGGGTCAAGGGACAGCGCCCCTTGGGTTCCCCCAATCAGCACGCGGAAGCAGTATGCAGAAGTCACCAACTCAATCGCGCGAAAGGGTCAAGGGAGAAACTCCCTTGCGGGGTCAAGGGGCAGCGCCCCTTGGGTCTCCCCTCACTCCCTTTCGATTTCGTCCCGTAATAAAGCGACGGCTTTCTTTTCGACACGGGAGACGTAGCTTCGGGAAATGCCTAAGCGGCGCGCAATTTCGTGCTGGGGATGCTGACGGCCGTCGGTCAGCCCGTAGCGCAATTCCAAAACGAAACGCTCACGCGCGGGGAGACGGTGCAGCACTTGCTGTACTTTTCCCGCTGTCACGCGGCGGATGACCGTGTTTTCCAACTCGTCCGCGTCCGTGCCGAGAATGTCCTGATAGGTGATGTCGTTGCCTTCGCCATCGCTGCCTACCGGGTCGGAAAGCGACACATCCCCGCGCCGCTTCCGGCTTGCGCGCAGCGTCATCAGAATTTCGTTCTCGATGCACCGCGCCGCGTATGTCCCCAGCGGCGTTCCCGATGCGGATTTGAAGCTGTCCACCGCCTTAATCAGCCCAATCACGCCGATGGAAATCAGGTCGTCCGCGCCGTAGCCGGGAATCTGGTACTTCCGCGCAATGTGGCTCACCAAACGCAGGTTGTGCGTAATCAGCTCCTGCCGCGCGTTGTGGTCGCCTGCATCCAATTTCCCAATCAGCTCAGCTTCCTCCGCCCGATTCAGCGCCGGCGGAAACTCCGATCGCCCGGTGATGTATCCCAGAAAAAACAGGCATTGCTGCATCAGCAGCGCAAGCAGCTCTAGCATATGCATCCCTCCACGAAAAGCGTATGCGCCGCGCCGGAAAAGTATCACCCGTGCATTGACAAGCGCCCTCTTTCGCGGCTATAATGGAAGAAAGCTGGACAAATCAGGAAAGGCGGAAACAACGATGAAGCAGATGGGAAAATGGCTCGTGACGGCAGTGCTGGCGCTGCTGATGATGATTCCGGCGGTGCTGGCGGAGGAAACGACGTCCTTCATGACGCTGACCGTGCCCACGACGGCGCAGGAGATTGATTTGGGGCAGAATGTCGTGACGGATTACGACGCGCTGTGCCGCTTTCTGGATGAACTGCCGGACGTGCGCAAGGTAGATATGTTCGCCACAAAAATCAGCCGCAAGGATATTGAAATGCTGGCGGCACGCTATCCGCAGGTGAAGTTCGGCTGGACGATGCGCGTGGGCGACCACCTCGTCCGCACCGATGCCACCGCGTTTTCCACGCTCCATAACAACCAGAGCGCAACGCACACCAGTGCGGATTTTTCGGTGCTCAAATACTGCACGGAGATGCTCGCGCTCGACATCGGGCATAATCAGGCGACGGATATTTCCTTCCTCGCGGAAATGCCCCAATTGCGCGTGCTGATTATCGCCTGCAATAAGGTGGAGGATATCTCCCCCTTGGCGAACCTGACGAATTTGGAGTATCTGGAGGTTTTCAAGAACAAGATTCGCGATATTTCTCCCCTTTCCGGGCTGACGAATCTGATTGACCTCAATATCTGCTTCAACTACGTCAAGGACTGGACACCACTGGAAAACCTGACGCAGCTGGAGCGCCTGTGGGTTTACAACTCCAATAACTACATGGAGAATGACCCGATTCCCAAGGACGTTGTGCGCTCGCTGAAGGAACATCTGCCCAATACTTATGTTGATTCCAAGTCGTACTCCACCAGCGGCGGCTGGCGTGAGCATGACCGCTATCAGATTGTCTACAAGATGTTCAAGAGCGGCGAATACATCCCGTTTGCGCAAAGTCCCGCGACACTTGCGCCGGGTGAAACGCCTGCCCCGACGGGTGTGCCGACGCCGACACCTGCACCGACCGCCATGCCGGAACCTACCGCCACCCCCGCCCCGACGGTTCGCTATGCCAACATGACGTTCGACCGCGACGCGGAAGCGATTGATTTGGGCAAAACCGTCGTGTCGGATTTCAAGAAGCTGACGGCGTTTTTGGACGAGCTGCCGAACTTGAAAAAGTGCGATATGTACGGCACGAAGATGAAGCGCGCAGACATGGAAATGCTCTCGGAACGCTATCCGCAGGTGGAGTTCGGCTGGACGATGTACGTTGGCGACCACCTCGTCCGCACGGATGTGACGGCGTTCTCCACCCAGCATACCTATCAGAGCAAGTTCCACACCAGTAAGACGTTCTCGGTACTTAAATACTGCCACAATCTGGTTGCACTGGACATTGGGCACAACGAGGTCAGCGATCTGTCCTTCTTGGAGGATTTGCCGCAATTGAAGGTGCTGATTCTCGCGGCGAACAATATCACGGATATTACCCCGCTGGCAAAGCTGGAAAATCTGGAATATCTCGAATTGTTCCTCAACCATATTTCCGACCTGACCCCGCTGGAAGGGCTGACGCACCTGCGCGACCTCAACCTGTGCTATAACAGCATCACGGACTGGTCGCCGCTGGAGAATATGCCGTGGCTGGAGCGCCTGTGGCTGAATTACAGCGGCAAGTACGCGCGGATTGACCCCGTTCCGGCGGAGGTTATCGCCCAACTCAAGGAAAAGCTGCCGAACACAGAAATCAATACAACCGCTGCGCATTCCACGGCGGATGGCTGGCGTTCCCATGCGCGCTCGACGCTGGTGGGCGATATGTTCCGCAAGGGTATCTACGTTCCGTTCGAGGATTGAGATGAACCCTTGCGCCGCGGGCGAAAATATGGTATGATAGCCGTTGGAAATCGAAGCATAGCGTATAAGGAGTTATGAGCTTTATGGATATGAAAACGAAACTCGCCGGACTGATGGCGCAGTGCTTGACCGACACATGGCCGGACGCGCAGGGTCTGCCGACGGCGGAGGAAATCCGCGGTCTGCTTGCTGTGCCGCCTGACCCGAAAATGGGCGACTACGCGCTGCCGGTGTTCCGTCTGGCGAAAGCACTGCGGATGGCACCGCCGAAAATCGCCACGACTGTGGTCGAAAAGTGGTCGCATGAGGATGTTGCGCGGGCAGAAGCCGTCAACGGCTATGTGAACTTCTTCCTCAACCGCGTCAATTTCGCGGCGGAAACGCTCGAAAGTGTGCTTAAGGCGGGAGAAAACTATGGCTCGTCCGACATGGGCAACGGCAAGACGATTTGTCTTGACTATTCCTCTATCAATATTGCCAAACGTTTCCATATCGGGCATTTGTCCACCACGATGATTGGTCACAGTCTGCGCCGCATCTATGATTTCCTCGGATATAAGACCGTCGGCATCAACCATTTGGGCGACTGGGGAACGCAGTTTGGCAAGATGATCTGCGCCTATAAGCTCTGGGGCAATGAGGAAGAGGTGGAAAAGGGCGGCGTGAACGAACTGGTGCGCCTGTACGTCAAGTTCCACGAGGAAGCCGAGAAAGATCCCGCGCTGGACGATCAGGGCCGCGCGTGGTTCAAGAAGATTGAGGATGGCGACGAGGAAGCTCTGCGCATTTTCAACTGGTTCAAGGCGCTCACCCTCCGCGACACCGAGCGCGTCTATAAGCTGCTGGGCGTCACGTTCGACTCCTATGCAGGCGAGTCGTTCTATAACGACAAGATGGATCGCGTTATCAACGAGCTGAAGGAAAAGAACCTGCTGACCATCTCCGAGGGCGCGTCTATCGTTGATTTGAGCGAGGACAACATGTCCCCCTGCATCATCCTCCGCTCCGACGGCGCGACGCTTTACGCCACCCGCGACCTTGCGGCGGCCATCTATCGCCATGATACTTATCATTTCGATAAGTGCCTGTACGTCGTGGCGTATCAGCAGGATTTGCACTTCCGCCAGATTTTCCGTGTGCTGGAAAAGATGGGATACGAATGGGCGAAGGACTGCGTGCATGTCGCGTTCGGCATGATTTCCTACGAAGGGCAGGCACTCTCCACCCGCAAGGGGCACGTCGTCTATCTGGAGGATCTGCTGGAACAGGCGCAGAAGAAGGCGCTGGACATCATCAACGAAAAGTCCCCGAATCTGCCGAACAAAGAGGATGTTGCGCGTCAGGTCGGCATCGGCGCGGTCGTCTATACCGATTTGAGCAACAACCGAATCAAGGACGTCGATTTCTGCTGGGATCGCGCGCTGAATTTCGACGGTGAAAGCGGTCCGTATGTGCAGTACACGCACACGCGCTGCTGCTCTGTCCTGCGCAAGGCGGCGGAAATGTCCCTGCCCGAAGCGGATATGAACGCGCTGACGGACGACGAGGCACAGGCGCTCCTGCGCCTGCTGGGGCGCTTCCCGGATGTCATTAAGGAAGCGGCGGAGAAGTATGAGCCGTCAATGATTACCCGCGCTGTGACGGATATTGCGCAGGCGTATAATAAGTTCTATTATGAGCATCGGATTCTGGATGGCGAACCGGCGACGGCCGCCGCGCGCGTGGCGCTGACGAAGGCGACGAAGGATGTTATTAAGACGGGGCTGTGGCTGATAGGCATCGAAGCACCCGAACGCATGTAAGGGAAAAAAGAAGGTTCTTAACGGAAAGTTGGGGAAGTAAACAAGGACTTAGGCGAAGCCCCAAAAAGCTGCACGCGGAAGGAGCATG
>ULWQ01030804.1_pt1 | contig 11081 bp, 7 predicted proteins | sample 1960491 | NCBI WGS metagenome assembly ULWQ01 (sample SAMEA4835816, study PRJEB28245) | human gut metagenome | biome: gut microbiome; material: fecal sample | place: Denmark | collected 2008
GTTGCTCGGGTTGCGAAAGTGGCAAAGGATCTGGGAACCACGATTCTGGCAACTCCTTGGACGCCACCTGTGTCTTTGAAAACAATTGATAATATTGTGGATGGTGAACTGGCTGATTATGCTGGATATGCTGAATATTTGAAAGAGTTCCTTACTTATATGAAACAACAGAGCGCTGCGGTTGATGTAGTATCTATTCAGAATGAACCGGATTTTGAAGTGACTTATGAAAGTTGTAGATGGACAGGTTTGCAGCAGGCTAAGTTCTTTAAACAGTATGGTGCGAGTATTAAAGCTGCTCATCCCGATGTGAAACTAATGACTGGAGAGTCATTCCAGTACAGGCATGAGAGTACAGATCCCATTCTTGAAGATGAACAAGCCTGCGCTGTAATTGATGTTGTGGGAGGACACATCTATGGAGGTGGAAATACTCCGTATGATCTGGCAAAAGCTAAAGGTAAAGAATATTGGATGACTGAACATTTGCTGAATGAAGCATGGGAAAAGAAAGCTCCTTACCTGTTGATTGGTGATGTCCGTGCGGAAACATTACAGTTGGCAGCGGAGATTAATACTGCAATGGCTTCGGGATTCAATGCTTATATTTATTGGTATGGTCGTCGCTATTATGGAATGTTGGGTGATGGTCTGGCTAACTCTACTATGAGTGCTATTACTCCCCGAGGGTATATGTATGCACAGTTTGCAAAAAATCTGACGGGAAAAACGCGTGTCAAGGTCGTTGCTTCCAAAAATGTATCTGCCTCTGTAGATTGTACGGCATATAAAGATAGTCAGGGAAATCTTACTTTGATGTTTGTCAATAGGACTTCTTCGGATATAAAAGGTTTGAATCTGGCTCTTCCTTTCATTCCTGCGGAAGTAAAAATGACTGTGTCGACAGTACCTACAGAATCTTTTCCTGAAACAAATAAAGGTATGTTAGTAGAATCTGCTATTTCTTCTTTAGAGAATGGGCTGGATATAAAGGCATATAGTATTGTGACTGTGAATATAAAGAGATAGCTGTACTGTTTTATTTATAAGGCCCCCAATTAAAGCAGAAAAAGAATCCTGTCTTAATTGGGGACCTGTAGGTTTCTTCTAGCTTGAATCAAAGACACTTGTTATTGTTTCTGATATGCATCAATAGCCTTTTTTACAGAACCATGAAGTAAAAGGAGTTTTTGCGCACGGTCATGGTCCAATCCTAATTCATCCATAATCATCTGCGTCCCTCTTTCTATAAGTTTATGATTGGTCAACTGCATATTCACCATCCTATTCCCTTTCACCCGTCCGAGTTGAATCATGACGGAGGTGCTAATCATATTCAGAATCATTTTCTGTCCGGTGCCTGATTTCATCCGGGAACTGCCTGTCACATATTCCGGTCCTACAATCATTTCGATGGCTACATCCGCTTCTGCTGCCATTGGAGAATCGGGATTACTGGTGATACAACCTGTCAGGACACCGTGTTTACGGGCTTCCCGCAAAGCACCGATTACGTACGGGGTAGTGCCGGAAGCGGCAATGCCGATAACGGTGTCTTTTTCGTTGATCTGGTGTTCGACGAGTTCTTCCCAGCCGCGATTTTCATCATCTTCGGCTCCTTCTACCGGATTGCGCAGGGCTGTATCGCCTCCTGCAATCAGTCCGATAATCCAGTTGGGAGACATACCGAAAGTAGGAGGAATTTCGGAAGCATCCAATACTCCCAGGCGACCGCTTGTGCCGGCCCCCATATAAAAGATGCGTCCGCCTTGCCTCATGCGGGGTACAATCTGATTGACAAGTTCTTCAATTTGTGGAATAGCCTTTTGTACGGCTAATGCTACTTTCTGATCTTCCTGGTTGATATCTTCTAATATCTCTCGCACAGATTTCTTTTCCAGATGATCGTAAAGTGACGGTTGTTCGGTTATCTGCATTTTTATAATTACTGGTTATAAATTACAATAGGTAAAAGAATTATTGTTGATGGTATTGAATCAGTCCTTCCATCGGACTTTGAAGAATCTTACCGATCTGAATACCTGTTGTTTGCGCAGCCTCCTGCAAAATCTCCTTGTAACAGTGAGCTACGGAACCAATAAAATGTACCGGATATTGCTTATAATCATATTGCATCACGTTTCTGCGGAGAAAAGCGATAAAGCTGTTGAGTACTAGTGAACGGATAGCCGGTTCTTCCAAGTGCTGTGCAAGGAAGGGAGAGAGACTAGCCAGAAAACGGTTCGGGAAAGGCTGGCGATAAACACGGTCGATGATTTCGGGGGCCGTCAGGTCGAACTGTTTTAAGAAAGCTTCTTTGATGGTGGGTGGAAGCTGGTTTTTCAGTACATCGCCTACCAATAGTTTTCCTAGGACTGCGCCGCTTCCTTCATCTCCCAGGATGAATCCAAGAGGGGAGATGTTGTTGACAATCTCTTCACCGTTGTAGAAACAGGAATTGGAACCTGTGCCGAGGATGCAGGCAATCCCTGCTTCATGTCCGCATAGTCCGCGGGCAGCGGCAAGCATATCCGAGTAGGCTTTGATGTTCCCGATGACGGGCAGGCTGTCGGCAATAGCCCGCCGGAGGACGGGAGCTTTTTCGGGAGTGCATCCTGCACCATAAAAAAAGATGGAGTTGATCGTTCCTTCCGGTAGTTGTGGCAGGAGGGAATGTGTCAGCTCTTGTTGAATTTCTTCTTCTGATTGGAAGAAGGGATTAATTCCCTTCGTTCCCATTCGTTTGATTGGGGTGCCGTTGAAAACGATGCACCAGTCGGTTTTGGTAGAACCACTATCTGCAATGAGTATCATATCTTTGAGCTTTTTATTGTTTCTTTCCGAAAGAATCTTCCAGTCGGTTGCGAATCATTAATGAGGCGACGATACCGGGCAGGGTACAAATACAAACCCAGATAAAGAAGTTTGTGTATCCGAGATGTTCCTGTATCCATCCGGCAGGCATACCGGGAATCATCATGCCCAGTGCCATAAATCCGGTTCCGATAGCATAGTGTGCCGTTTTATGTTCACCTTCTGCTATATAAATCAGATATAGCATATAAGCGGTAAAGCCGAAACCATACCCCAACTGTTCGATCGCTACACAAATGGCTATAAATATAGGATTGTCCGGGGTGGCGGCAGCCATCCATACATATAATAGATCGGGAATGTTGATGGCTAATGCCATGGGTAATATCCATTTCTTGAATCCGTCACGGGAAACGAGGAAACCACTAATGATTCCACCGAGCAATAAAGCTATGACACCTATCGTACCGTAGATCATTCCGACAGTTGCTGTGGATAAGCCTAGCCCACCTTTATCGGTGGTGTCGAGCAGGAAAGGAGAAGCTATTTTGGCTAACTGTGATTCTCCCAACCGATAGGTGAGGAGGAAAAAGAACATGAGACCGAGGTTCTTTTTCTGAAAGAATGTGACAAAGGTCAAAAGGAAATCTCCTAACAACTTACCCGGTGTGAGGCCGGGACGTTTAATGTCCGAATCAGGATGGGGGAGGATAAGTCGATGATAGATAGTAAGAGCCAGAAATAATCCGGCAAGGAGGTAGAATGTAATACTCCATGCCAAGGAAATATTGTTCTGTGATGTTTCCAGCCATCCTGCCAGCATGACTAGAATTCCCTGCCCGAAAATATTGGCAAGCCGATAGAAAGTATTCCGGATACCGACAAAGAAAGATTGTTCCTTATTATTGAGTCCGAGCATATAGAAACCGTCTGCTGCGATGTCATGCGTAGCGGAACTGAACGCCAACAGCCAGAAAAAGGCGAGAGTCAACTGTACATAATGAGCAGTCGGAATAAAGAAGGCTATCCCCGCAAATCCGGCAGCGATGAAACCTTGCATGGCAATAATCCAGGCGCGTTTCGTTTTCACCAAGTCGACGAAAGGACTCCATAGCGGTTTGATAGTCCAGGGAAGGTAGAGCCAGGAAGTGTATAAGGCTATTTCCGTATTGGATAATCCCAAACGCTTGTACATGATAACAGCAATCGTCATTACCGCTACGTATGGCAGCCCTTCTGCGAAGTAGAGGGTGGGTATCCAGCTCCAGGGATTTCTTTTTGTAGTGGATGTTGTCATGGTATTATTCTTTTTTATTGATATTGTTTCTCGAGCGTACTGCCGGGGTAATAGTGAGACAGTATTTCTTCATATTTGTAACCTTGCTCTCCCATTACGGCAGCACCAATCTGGCAAAGTCCTACTCCATGCCCCCATCCGGCTCCGGTAAGGATGAATCGTGAAGGGATTTTATCCTCTTTATGTCCTTTTTCCTCATATTCCTTGTCTACTACAAAAGCGGAACTATACAGATGGGAAGTAGATAAGGTACGGCGTATTTCCAGTTCTTTCCCGATAATAAGCGTTCGCAAGGTTCCTATAATTTTCAATCGGACAAGACGTCCCGACGTTCCACGTTCTATAGGAATTAAATCCAGAATTTGTCCGAAGTCAATTCCCGAACGTTGATGAATCAGTGTTGAAAGTTCCTGTTGGGTATAACTGACTTTCCAACGATAGAAGTCTGCTGTTTCCTGATCGTAGTTGTTTAGTACTTGGCTTAGAATTTTCTTATCCTGCGTATTACAAAAAGCAACAGGTGAGGTACGTATCCATTTATCAGCTTCCGCCTCTATGGCCAAATCGGGAAGTTGTTTTTCAGTCTTGCTATCCCGTTGTCTGATTAGATAAGGATGCTTTACGTTTTCCCAACAATTTTGGAACTCTTCAAAAGCTCCGCCACAACATTTAGAGAAACGGGCATCACAAATCGCTCCTTTATACATCAGCACTTCCCCCCGCGTGGCGGAGACTGCTTCGATGGCTTGTGGTGTTGAGGCTCGTGTAATTCCCTGATAACGCTGGCAATGATCATCGGCACATACATCGAAATTTCTATGCGCTTCATGGTCATACCATTTTATAAATTGAGAATGGAGAGTGGAGAGTGGAGAGTGGGCTGCGCTATCCGGCTGCACAGTAACTCTCCACTCTCCATTCTCAACTCTCAACTTATTAAGTAACCAGCTTCGGGAGATGACGGCGTGAGCCTTTAGTAGTTCTAAAGAAGCTGTTGCGCTCATTTCGGATGAAATTACACTGGTAAGATATTCTTCAATGGAAATCACATTGATGGCGGTTAGTTGTTCTCCTTCGACGATGATCTTTAATTCCCCTTTGAATTTCTGGACTTCTTTGCGTTCCCAATGGAAGTTGATTCCGATGGTTACATCTTTCAGTTCAAAGAAAGCATGTGCACCTTGTTGGGGAGTGAAAGATAATTCATTATATTCTTTCCCTTGCCAATGAATCTTCCCATCCTGATAAATAACTTTCTGTGTCCCGGAAATTTCCGTTCCGACAGAAGAATTAAATTTTTCCGGGAAAGAGAATTCAATCTCTTTCCCGGAAAGAATGCCAACTGCTATTTGAGGCTCTGTCATAAGGCGGCTTTAATGCGTTCTATTATTTCTTGTAGCTTTTCTTTAGATATCGATACTTCCCGATAGATATCATATACTTTTTCAGGAGTCAGTTTCTTCATATCTTCTTCACGTACTATAGGGAATATGCCGTTCATTTCAGCAATAGCAGGACTGATGAGAATTTGTTCGTCTCCTTTTGCGTAATAGCAATCAGGACGATGTTTGCTGCGTAAGAAGATAACACAATTGTAAGGGTGTTCGGCCACTGATTCAAATTCTTCTTCGTAGCGCTCTCTAAAATCCTCTTTGGTGCGTTCCAAACCATACCAGGCAAGAATATTCATCATTGGTTCTTTTCCGTTATTATTGGCAGCTAAGATGTCGTAAATCAGATGAAAGGTTCTCGACATTGTTTTCTTATTTTTCGCCTGAATCCTGATGAAACTGTACGGAAAATCTTCATAACTAATTCGCACCTTGTCGTTATCTATTAATTCTATGTGATCGTAATATGATCCCTGCATACTTTCCTCTTTACTGCAAGCTTGAAAATGGGCATGATCGGGAGCGGAAGCTCCACATTCCGGTCCATTATACAAAAGGAAGTATTCTTCCATAATGTCGGTGAGTTCTATCATATCTTTAAAACGCCCGGCTATGGATTGTGACTTGTGTTCCTTATCTACAATTGTAAAGTGGTGTTTAAATATGGGATAGGGATTAACCAGTATCTGATAATTTCCATAACTGATGAACTCTTGTTCCTGCGGTCGGTTTGTTTGGCAGAGGAAGCAAGGCCGTGAGTGAATGGAGGCAGTATCTGTCTGTGCGGTAGCCGAAAGAATACGTTTCGGATTAAAGAATAGTTTCGCACTTAAACAATTGTTACCAAACCACTTGGATATTTTTTTTGTTCGTGACCGATACTGTTCCAGTGCTTGGTAATTCTCTTTGGCTAGTTCCCAAGAAAGAGTTTGCTTTTGGAATAACTGTTCGATTTTTTGCTGAATTTTCTCTAATGTCGTTCTTTGTTGCAGGATGCGCTGTTCCAATTCCCACGTACGAAGCCGGTCTTTATATAGATTATTCTGGTTGATTTTCTCAACAGGCAGTGCAGCATCCGAGTTGCCGTCCCAACGGCGGCAAAGGTAAATCACGTCGTATATTCTACCTATCTGATAATCGTGTGAAATTTTCAATCCAAGGGCATAATCTTCTCCATAGCTTGTGTTCGGGACTTTGATTTCCCGAAGAATGGGCGTGTAGAATGCACGGGGAGCTCCCAGACCGTTGATACGTAATGCATTATTTCGTCCGTTGTCGGGTGTCCATTCCTTATGATCGATGATGCCGGGGGCAATTTCCTGCATATCAAAGTTAGTCATCATATAAGTGCCGATTACCATTGCACATTTCTGTTTATAGAAAGTATCAATAATGATTTGCAGGCTATGTTCGTTTTTATACACGTCGTCGCTATCAAGTTGGACGGCAAACTTTCCGCATTTCTCGTGATGGATACCTATGTTCCAACATCCGCCTATACCGAGGTCATCTCTTTCGGGAATGACGTGAATCAGCCGCTTGTCCGAACTAAGTTCACGGAGAACTTCACTGGTCCCGTCTGTCGAATGATTGTCGATGACAATGACATTGAACGGAAAGGTCGTTTGCTGGTTCAGTGCCGAGCGTACGGCATCTTTGACTGTGCGAATACGGTTGCGTATGGGTATAATGACAGAAGCTTCATACTCAAAAGTGTGGGAAGAAAAGTCTACAGGACGGAAGATAGGATAAAGATATCCGCCAACTTCCTTCAAATGGTTGGTGCATGCCTGTTCCATTTCGATCTGTACCTGACGGTTTTTAGGGTCTACATAATCGAACTGCTTCTCACCGCTTTTCCGCTTGTCACTTTCTACTTCGGTATATAGATATTCGTTGATATGTACCAGTTTGCTCTTTTGGGATATTTTGAGTCTCAAATCATACAAGCCTGCATATTGATATTCCTCTTCCGTATTTTCTATAACTTCCTTGAATGCGTTGGCATTGAACAGTAAAACCGAGCCGAAATTGAAGTCGTCACGCAGGCTACCGGGTTGGTAATCAATGACCGGAGCTGTTTTTTGCACACCGTCTATCTGTTGGTAATGGTCTGCATATACCATGCCAGCTTGGGTCATTTCCATTACTTGAACCATTCTTTCAAGAGCGAACATGCCTATTTTTAGTGCAGTGTGTTTGGTATAGAGCAAGGTATATGTTTTATCAGAATGTTCTGCAATAGCTCGCATTGCTTGTGTAGACTGCATTTTCTCTACAGAGATGAGTTCGCATCCGGGAATACAGACATTGGTAATTGGCGATGCCAATAAATAAATTTTGTCTACCAGCGTCGATGCACGTAACTCCTTAACTGTTTGCACAGTTTCTTCCAACCGGCTGAAAGGAAGAAAACAGTTGATTGTTGTTTTCATTATTTTACTTTTTGTTTTGTAGTATGAGTTGTGTAAGATGTTTCTTTGTCTTGTCTTTTGATGAACAAACAAAGTCCAAGGAATGTGAACAGGGCATTGATTATCAACAACTCGTAACTAATTTGGTAACCGTTGAGCCATGCTTCCGAATTTCTTTGCAGGATATAGCAAAGAATAGGAGAAGCGATAGCTACCAACGGAATATATTTATCATAAACTTGTTTCTTGGTGAAGATGCCGAAAGCGAACAGTCCTAAGATAGGGCCATACGTATAACTGGCCAGTGTGTAAATCGCATCAATCACACTCGTGTTGTTCAGCAGATTGAATACGAAAATGACTGCTCCCATCACAACTGCCATACCGATATGTACATGTTTGCGTATTTGGCTAAGTGCCGCCTCTCCTTTTTTCTGTGCATGTAAAATATCTACAGTAAAGGAAGTGGTCAGTGCCGTCAAGGCAGAACCCGCTGCAGAATAGGCGGAGGCTATCAGTCCGATAATGAATAATATTCCGACTATGCCGGGAAAATAATTTCCGGTAGCAATCATCGGAAACAACTCGTCGCTTTTTTCCGGATTCCCAATGCCTTGCTGTGCTGTAAACGTATATAACAGTACTCCCAGCATCAGAAAAAGCAGAATGACAAAGAACTGTGAGATTCCACTGGTAATCATATTCTTCTGTGAGTCCCGGAAGTTCTTGCAGCTAAGATTGCGCTGCATCATATCCTGGTCGAGCCCATTCATGGCAATAACGGTGAATACTCCTGCCAGGAATTGCTTGAAGAAATATCGTTTGTCATTAACATCGTCAAAAAAGAATGTCTTGGAAAAGTCACTGTCTGAAATCGTACTAACCAAACCACTGAAATTCAGATGCAAGCTGGAAGCAATATAATAGATGCAAAGTACAACCGACACTACCAGGCAGAATGTTTTTAGAACATCCGTCCATATCAATGATTTCACTCCACCGCGGAAAGTGTAAAGCCATACGATAAATACCGTAAGAATTACGTTCAACAGGAATGGAAGATGGAAAGGATCGAAGATAAGAAACTGCAATGTCAGGCATACGAGAAAGAGTCGGACGGCTGCCCCTAGCATCTTTGAAATAAAAAAGAACCAGGCTCCCGTCTTGTAGGAAGAGCTTCCGAACCTGTTCTCCAGATATTCATATATGGAAACCAGGTTCATACGATAAAAGAGAGGAACGAGTACAAACGCAATGATAATTTGTCCTACTATGAATCCCAGCACCATTTGCAGGTAAGAAAAGCTACTTGCCTGTACCATACCCGGAACGGAAACGAAAGTGACTCCGGAAATGGTGGAACCGATCATGGCAAAGGCAACGATATACCAGGCTGATTTACGGTTTCCTACAAAGAATCCTTCATTGTCGGCTTTGCGTCCTGCTATATAAGAGATAGTGAACAGGATTATAAAGTATGCCACAATAGTAATAGATATAACGGCTGGACTCATATCTGCTGTTTAAATTCGTTTGAGGATAAATATCCGGAACTTGTTTACTTTGCCTACAAATGTAGGGAATTTATCATAGATATGCATACTCTTACATATTTTTTATTCCGGGTGTGCCTCCGGTTGCATGTTTTGATGAATGCCAATTCTTATTGAGAGAGGGTAACTCCGGGGATTTCTTTTCGAGTGAAACGCCGGTTATTTTATCAATGGTGTGCATTTCATCTCTAAAACAACAAGTGTCAAAAGTATGTCCTGGTGCAGTCTCTTTACTACTTGAAAGTGCCAGATACCCGCCATTATTGTTCAGTGCCGGGAAGTTCGGTATAATTATTATATTTTCTCCACCGACTTTATGTTTCTGAACGACTCTGTTGAAGTATTTCGTGAAGCAAAGATATGCTTTGGCAGGAATGGTTAGGGGAGTAGAAGGACTTTCATTTTGAAGGATGGTAGTATTGTATATTGCCCCGTCTTTATACATCTTATATAGATAAAGTACCGGTAAAATGATAGCCTGTTCAGTCGGATTGTAGATTTCTATATATTCTGCACCATCAGTGGCATTATTATACATGATTTCATTGAAAAGAAGCATACCTCTCACATCTTTCGGTAATTCGGGGGTGTTCGGATTATCTGGAATGTCTGTTCCGGGATGATCGGGTGTTTCATCAGGTGTAGTGTCCGTTTCTACGTTATTAGATAGCTGTATGTGATGAAATGTAAATCCTTTACAGCGGGTTTTGGTGTAAATGCAGTATATACCGCAGTAGCGGGAAGTTTGTATATCGGTATCTTTTATTTGTTTTTCTTTTACGTATTCATTCTCGGATTCACGTCGTGTCCAAAAAGTCCAGTAACCATTATTGTCACGTTCTACTTTTATATATAGTTTCGGTGAAGAGTCTCCTTTCATCAACTCTCTTCCCGAAGCCAGTAGTTTAGATTGGTCTCCGTTTTGACGATAAAGAGTTACATTATCTTTGGCTCCTCCTATCTGAATATAATAACCGTTTAAATTCTCGGAAAGAATGTTTGAGGAAGAAGTCAGATAAAATCGTGCATAATTGTTAGCGGAAGGATTAAAGGTGAGGTGAACTCCAAATTCCCAACGGGTATTTTTTACAGAGGTGGAAGGAATGGTGACATAAGCTGTTCCGGCGTCTTCGTATGGATCATTCAGATGGATTCCTTCTTTAGAATTGATGGTGAATTTGTCCATCTCTCCTTCCCAGGGAAGTTCGGAGGTAACTGTATCCTCTTCCTCTGAATCTCCTTTTTCTTCGTCATCAGTAGGGAGCGAACAATTATAGAACAATATGATGAAGATACTTAGGAAAGCAAATGCTTTGTAAACTTTCATACGGTTTTTAATTTGAGTTTTTTCGTTTTACCGTATTTGTTTGTGTATAATGCAGAAGCAATTGCGGTCTGAATATTTGAATGAGTCGGCAAAGATAAACTTTCTTGCCGGAAAAAGCCCATACTTACAGAAGAAAAGATTGTAATTCTTTTTGTTTCCTATACACGCATGGGAAGAAAACAGTAAGGGACTACCCTAAGTCATATTTAATAGATTGACTTTTGATAGTCCCTTACAACTGTTACATTCAATATGGGAATACTATTCGAAACGTGGCATTACATA
>ULWQ01040021.1_pt1 | contig 10996 bp, 10 predicted proteins | sample 1960491 | NCBI WGS metagenome assembly ULWQ01 (sample SAMEA4835816, study PRJEB28245) | human gut metagenome | biome: gut microbiome; material: fecal sample | place: Denmark | collected 2008
GCAGATAATTTCAGGTATAATAAAGTTGTATTTAGATGGTGTGGACTTTTAAAACAAGTGAGTGGCAAAGATGTACGCGGGACGTATAGACTTTCCCATGGGAAATGAATTTGAAATATCGGAAATGAGACTAAAGACAATAGATGATCGGCTTGAATTGCTGTTGAAGATCAGTTCCGGAAATACGACCTCCGAGGTAATGTTTTATAATGTTTCGAGATTCAGGAGTGGAGAATTGTCGATACCATTGAAAGTGCACGGTTTTGAGATTATTGACCATTCTCAAAACGGTTGGGAAAAAGATTCCCAATATGAGATCTGCGATTTTGAGGACGACCGTATCAGCTTCTTTTGTGAGGATTTCAAATTTATCGGATGACCGAGAGTCACGGGAGCTGTTGACTGTATTGTCAATGTGGTGTCTGAGGCGGGTTTGGGTAAGCACGATGATATTTGTGATCGCACTGCTCGTCAAGTGAAATTACTTTGAGGCAGATTCAGTGTACTTGGTTCAACCATATACCGCGGGCTACAAAACTTTTCTTGCAGTTTTCACCCAACCGTTCGACATTTGAGTGTGTCATTAAGACGGGGCGGCGTGTCGAAAGTCATGCGGTGTTGATCAATGTCATGTGGTGCGTTCGACAGCACAGATCATAGCGACCTATGCAACATCCAACTGTGAAAAATAACGTCACCTTAAATCAATCTTATCGTGCAGGTCAATTTTCAACAATGAAAGATTTAAAATTATACAGCTCAGACTTTTATTCATACACAAAAATGCTTTTGAGCGGGAATACATTCCGAATCCTGATATCCAAGCGTTTGCTGATGCGTCCATTGATCCCCATGTGGGTATTCCTCTTTTTCATTATGATGATCCCCGGCAAAGTGTTTTTCTGGATAGCCGGATTTCCGTGTTTAGGACTGTATGCCGTTTTTTTGCTCGGTAACTATCCGTATTGGGAAGCCTGCAGCGTAAAGAAGCTGCCTTTTGTTTTGTGGAATGCGATCTGGGTCTTATTTTTAAAATTGCTGACGATACCGGTGCTGAATTTGTTGGAGGTAATTACGAAGTGGACTTTTTATATATGAATTCACGTGAGCCTGCCGTTGAGCTGGACGTTCAAAAAGAGATCGTCTCCGGGGATGCTTTTTTCGGTAAGGCAAAGGAGTGTGTCACTGGCGACCGTGAGACTTTGCTTTACCGGCAGGAATTTTTCCGCGATGTGCTTCAAATAAACGAATTGCCGGAATTTTTGTCGGCTCTTCATGCAAAGCTCAACGAAATTTCACCCTTGATGCAGGGAGGTCAGGGAGCGGCAGGACGCGAGGAGAAGCTGCGCGATCTGCTTTACCCGGTCGTTTATATCGAGCTTGTGGAGCTCATTTGCAGCTATCTGGAGCCGATCGCCGACAGATTGACCGCGCGGTCCTTGCTGGCACTTTATCACATGGCGGACAACGAAAAGCGGTCCGCAGAGTACGGCAGGATCGGCAAGTATTATATGAAAAACAGCGCCCGGCTGCGTTCCGTACACAGCGTTACCGTGGGCATAAATCTGACTCCCATGTTTGAGCCTAAGGAGGCGGGGATCGTTGCACTTAATTCGGAAGAATTCAGCTCGGGTGATTTTTGGGATCGGGTGATACGGATGGATTTTGCCAAGGACGATTTTCATTGTATTGCGCCTCTGACGGTCATTGACAAAAAGCTCGGATATCAGGACAGCCAGCGCATGAATCATGCGCTGCTGAAGGGACTGGATTCTGTTCTCGGTGACGGTTTGCGGCATTGCAGCAGGAGCATAGAAAAATATCTGAAGGACGCATTGAAAAAATTCTATGAGTGGTCCGGGTCTCTCGGCTTTGTGACAGAAGCGGTCAAACGCATAACGGAGCTGAAGGAGAAGAGAATACCGCTTGCCTTTCCGACCGTCAGCGACCGCTTCTTGTTTGATGTGGATTCCCTGTATGACGATTCATTGTGCCGTAAAAAGGACAAAAAAGACATCGTGCCGAATACTGTGCGTCTGGAACCGGATGTATGCTGTTATATTTTGACGGGACCGAACAGCGGCGGGAAATCGGTATTTCTGAACTCACTTGCAGCCGCTCAGTATTATTTTCAACTGGGGATGCCGATCCCCGCAAGGGCGGCGTCACTCCCGATATGCGATACCGTTTTTAAAATTTCGGTCGAGGAACAGGCAAACGCGGATCAGGTCGGCAGATTCGAGCGGGAGTGCATAACTCTTTCCGGCGTGCTGAAAAAATTTACTCCCCGCAGTCTGGCACTGATAGACGAAGCATTTACATCCACCTCGGCAGAGGAAGCCGTGCCGATCGCCGCGAATTTTATACGTGAGATATGCCGCATCGGTGGAAAATGCCTGTTTGTAACGCACTATCATGAATTGGACGGCTCTCAGCCGTCGGTGCGGCAATGCGGCGGGGCGGTAGACTATCTGCACACTGAAAGCGACGGAGAACGCAGGACGTATACCGTCCTGCCCGGCAGCTCCGATCCGCGCAGCGATGCGCATAACATCGCAAAAAAATATGGGCTGCTTTGACGGTGATGCGGACGTGCCTTTGATTTTTTCATCCGGCTTGAAATATTATCCGGTTTTCGCCTTGACTAACCGTCGGCATGATGATATAATGTTGAAAAATGTCGGAGGCGAAATTGTATGCTGGCAGTCATTATGGCTATCGAAAATGAAGATGACAGGCTGTTTGTTGAAACGGTCTTCAACAGGTATGCCAAAAAGCTGTATCTTGTCGCGTACAATATCCTCGGGAACCGCGCCGATGCCGAGGATTGTGTTCAGGACACCTTCGTCAAGATAATAGACAAGCTGGATCGCTTCAAAAACGCGCAAAAGGACGACAGTCTCATAAAGCTCCTTGTTATCGTGTGCAGAAACACCGCGCTTGATATGTATGACAAAAATAAGCGCATTGCCGAGACGCAGTGCTCGCAGACCGTATGCGATGGCGGCGGGTCGTCGGTAATGGATATTCCCGACAGCTCCGCAGATGTGGAGCGGCTCGTGATAAACAACTGTGTCTGCGAATATGTCGTAAAGCTGATAGACGGGCTCGACCACAAATACAGGGATGTTATCACGCTGAAAAGCATGGGATTCGACTATGATGAGATCGCAAACATTATGGGTATATCTCAGACGCTGGCTCGAAAACGGTATTCGAGAGCCAGAGCAATGATACTTGAAACGGGAGGAGAGATGCTGTATGAGTACAGAAGCGGGTGATAAGCTCGATCTTTTGATCGCTTTTGCGGCAAGAGATTGCGGCAATGACGATGTTGAGATGTTCAGAGAGCTTGATACATCCGGCGTTACACTGAGCGACAGCTTTTATGCCGGACAAAGACGACTGATCGGCAGATACAAACGCAAGCCGGCGCTTGCGATGTTCAGAAAGTGCTTCGTGCGCGTCGCCGTTGCGCTGTTGGCGCTCATGTCGGTGGGGTTTCTGACCGTAATGGCGGTGCCGAATATCCGCAACGCGATGGTAGGCGCCGTTGTCGAGTGGTATGAAGATTACATTGCGGTGCGATTGGATCCGGGCAAAGACGGAGATCACACCGGCGAGGGTACATCGTCGTCTGCCGGAGGAGCGCTCACGAGGGTTGAGCGAGCAATGAAGCCTACATATATCCCGCAACAAAACGTGGAGGAAGACGTAATCAGAAACAGCGAGTCAGGAGTTGTGATAGACTACTATGTTGGAGACGACCTTATCCTGACATATTATCAGATGATCTACGACGGAAGCGAAACGCTGATCGACAGCGACATTTCGGATATGTACGATACGGAGATCAACGGAAACAAGGCGGTCGTTATCAAACACAGATCCGAGGGATACATGATCATATGGACCGACGGAGAGTATTATTTTCAACTGCATTCAACTGTGTTCGGTACAGACGAATTGATAAAAATAGCATCGAGCGTTAAATAAAAGAATATCCGCGCAAACGGGGGTGTTAAAAAACTCATTTTGAGCTTTTTAACACCCCTTTTATCCGCTGCTTTTTTATTATTGCAGCTTCGAAACATTTACAATACATCATATAAGTGATATAATATACATAACAGACACATGTGTGTCATGCGGCTTCGGAGCGGTCCGCATTGATGCAAAAGGAGGCGTGCGGCATGGCGGAAAAATGGCAAGACTATTTGTACATAGGTATTCCCGACATGGATTTGGACGGGGATCGTGATCTTCAGGATCATTTGTTATATCAGGATCAACTGCGGCGAACAAATGAAGACCGGGCGCCTGCGGAGGACGATGAAGACGACGATCGGTGGCGGGACGATCTCGACGACGATGACGAGGACCTCGACATCGATCCCGACGACTATGACTCGGCGGAAGAATACATGGAGGCGCTCGAAGACGCGATATTCGACAAGAGAATGGCTGCTTCCGTGCGCGGCTTCCGCACGTCCGCAGCCGGTGACTTTGATGACGATGAAGACTACGACGATGATGAGGACGACGATGGGCTGTTCGACGATCCCGATGACGACGATGACGATGATGATGACGTTTATATTGATCCCTATGTCGATGAACCTCAGGAGGTAATGCCGGAGAGGGAGAAGAACGGGGAAGAAGACGGCGAGGGCTCCGAGCAATACATACGGTACAGAAAAGCCGCCGCCGCTAACGCGCTCGAAAGTGCTGCCAAAGGAGAATTTTACGGTATCGCGACGAAACTTGTCGCATGCAGGTTCATCGCCGAGAGCAACGCATTGGCGGCGCAATATCTCACGGTAAACGGCACGTATCTGTATGCGCAGGCGATAAAGGATCATTTTAAATTGCCGTTTGATATTCCCGACGAAAAGGACAAAGCAAAAACGAATTTCGGCAGTTTGCTGCTGTTCCTGGCAGAGGACAACGTCCCGAATGCGATAAAAATATGGGAATGGTGTCTTGACACCTTTCAGCCATATATGCGCTATGCCGATAACGGGAGCGATATCACCTCGTCGGTTCTGCTGTCGCTGCGGGATTATCCCGACGAATTCCCGGCGGCGATCATTAAACGCATGGCGGCATCTCCGTCGTTTGCCGAAAAGCTGATAACGAATTGCGTCGGATATCTGCGGAGCGTTGTCGATCTTGTGCTCACCGCTTTTGAGTGCGGGCATACGGAAACGGCGAAAAAGATCATGGAGTGCGCTTTGGCCAATCCCGCCTCCGATGTCACTGATAAAATAGAGTATATCGAATCATGCATAGACAAGTGCTTGAGAGAGGACGGACTCGAACCCGCTGAGCTGTTTCTGACACATGTTTTCCCGATAGTGTTCGACGAGTCGGATGTCCGCATAAAAAACAGGATCGCCAAATGGCGGAAATCGCTCACCGATTTTATCGAATACAAGGAAAAGAACTCGAAAAAATATGCGTATTCGCGAAAAAACGCATGGAGGGAAAAATACCGCGACAGCGACATTGACCCGACGCGATACGGATCCGAGGAGGAATACCTCTCGGTTGTGAACGAGAAAAAATACGGCTGGAGAAGAAACTGCTGGAATAAGTTCGGCATAAGCCCGGAGGCGTTCGAGACACGCGACGAGTACGATATTGCGATACGCGCGGAATACGAGCGCGAGCGAAAAGCACTCGAGGAGGAGAGGGCGCCCGACCCGAGGGACACGCGGATATACCGCTTCTGCAAGGTCAGCATCAACTATCCCGATAAGCCGTACTATTACTATCTGACAGGAGAGGCCGAGCTTGAGGTCGGCGACCGCGTGGTCGTGCCGTTCGGCATTGAAAACGAGATGAAGGAAGCGGTAGTTACATCTGTCGGCAAATGCTTCGGCAGCGCCTTCCCCTGCCGCATCGAAAAAGTGAAAACGGTCGCTGCCAAGCTGCGCAGATGAACGCCGGCGGCGAATTCGAGATCGAAAAAGGTCGGGAACCGCCAAGGCGGTTCCCGACCTTGACCGATATACGGTTCAGCTCGGGAACAATGTTTTCAAAGCGAAAGACGCATATTGTACCGGAAACCGCGTCGTTCTGCAAGCGTAACAATTAGCGGCGAGCTATTGACAAATCCATTCTCTTGCTGTATTATATATTATGTATTAGTGAAAAGTATAGATATATATCGTTTTTCGTGTAGCGAAGTGTATCCCTTCATTGTACACTTGCTTTTTTTATTGAGCGTGTGACTTGTCGGGATGCCGGGGCATTATATACCGTCCAAAAGTGCGGATCATGCTTTCGACGGTAGATTGACGATACATATGCATCGGCCGTAAGGCAGCGCGGAAGATAAACCGAAGTGTAATTAAAGGACGGGAAATGAATATTCTTGTTATTTGCCAATACTATTCGCCGGAGCCGTTTCGTATTGCGGATATTTGCGAGGAGCTGGTCCGCCGCGGAAATAAGGTCACAGTGGTAACGGGAACGCCGAATTATCCTATGGGGGCTATATACCCGGGCTATGAGCATGGGCAAAAAGCCGACGAGGTCATAAACGGAGTTGCGGTCCACCGCTGCCCGATACATCCGCGAAAAAAAGGCGCGGCACACAGGCTGTGGAACTATTACAGTTACCCGCATCAGTCAAAGAAATATGTAAAAGCAGTTGAAGAACCGTTTGATGTGGTTTTTATCTATCAGCTTTCGCCGGTTATGATGGCGGAAGCGGGTATTATGTATGCAAAGAGTCACCATGTAAAATCGGCGCTGTACTGTCTTGATCTTTGGCCTGCAAGCCTCAGTGCCGGAGGTGTGAGGAGCGGTGCGGTGTATAGGCGATTTGCCGAAAAATCCGAGAAGATCTACAGGGCAGCGGATCGAATTTTGATTTCATCGAGAGCTTTTTCCGACTATTTTGCGGAACAGTTCGGGATCTGTGATACATTTTATCTTCCGCAGTACGCCGAGGCGTTTTTTTCGCGTGAGGAATGCAGAAAAGTCCCGGATGAATATACGGATCTTATGTTCGCGGGCAATATCGGAGCTGCGCAAAGTGTGGATACCATCATAAAGGCGGCAGCTTTATGCAAGGATGTTGAAAGCTTGCGGTGGCACATCGTGGGCGACGGTATCGCGCTTGAGGAGTGCATGGAGCTGGCGAAGAAGTATGATGTTCCGGTGATCTTTCACGGCAGGCAGGCGACAGACATGATGCCGCGCTATTATGCTATGGCGGATGCCATGCTCATCACGATGAAAGACGATCCCGTTATCGGCCTTACCATGCCGGGCAAACTTCAGTCTTACATGGCGGCGGGTAAACCGGTTATCGGAGCGATCGGCGGTGAAGCGCGGCGAGTGATCGAACAGTCACAGTGCGGATATTGCGTTTCGGCGGGCGATTACGAAAAGCTGGCTGCGGTGTGCAGAAAATTTGCGGACGAGCGGTCAAAATATGACATGTGGGGAAGCAATGCGCGCGCCGCATATGAGGAGTTATACTCCAAAGAAAAGTTTATTTCGACATTGGAATCACATCTGCGGACTTTGTGCTCCGTGCAGGGGTGACGCACGGAGCATTGTGCGAGAAAAAAGCCGGAGGTGTTTATGAAGGTATTGCAGATCAACTCCGTCTGCGGTATACGCAGCACGGGGAGGATATGTACCGATCTTGCGGACGTTCTGATGAAACACGGACACGAATGCAGAATAGCGTACGGTAGAGAGGACGTTCCCGAAAAATACAAGCCCATCGCGTATCGCATAGGGTCGGAAACGGATGTACGACTGCACGTGCTCCGGACGCGGCTGTTCGACTCGGCGGGCTTCGGCAGCCGAAGGGAGTGCGGAAATAATTAAAAAAGCTGATTGTGGGTTTATAAGCGTAAGAAATCCCATTAAACTATCAGAAATTATAAAGCAAATTATTTATTCGCACGATGAAATTGCCGAAATGAGAAAGAACGCTTGCAAATTTTACAATCAAAATTTCAGAAAAGAAATTATAATTGTTTATCTTGAAAATATGATGTCGCATTAGGTATCGGAAAATACTGAGGTTGCATTGAATAGATGAAAATTCTGATAATGGGTTTTTCGAAAATCAAATACATGCCGTATATTAATTTTTATCTCGGCAATATAGATGTGGCTGCAAACGATGTTCATCTGCTTTATTGGAATCGCGATCTGATGCCGGAGGATACAACGGTACTGAAGGGCGTAACATTGCATGAATTCTTGTGCTTGCAGGAAGATGACACTTCTAAGCTTTCTAAAATCGGCAGTTTTCTGAAATACCGGCGATACGCTTTGCAGTTGCTGGCGGACGAAAAGTTTGATTTTGTAATTTTCCTTCATTCTTTACCGGGCGTCTTGCTTTTTGATAAACTAACAAAAAGGTATGCGGGGAGATATATTTTCGACTATAGAGATTCGACTTATGAATGGTTTAAGCCGTATAAAAACATAATCGGAAAGCTTGTAAAGGCTTCAAATGCGACATTTGTCAGCAGTGATGCTTTTCGTAGGTTTTTGCCGGAAAGCGAAAAGAATAAAATCTTTACTTCTCATAACTTATTGACAGATTCACTTGCGCATAGAGATGAGAAAGAAAAGTATGGTGTGCCGTCGGACAAGATCAGAATTGCCTTTTGGGGATTTATTCGTCACGAGGAAATCAACCGCGAAATAATTAGAAAGTTATCAAATGACAAACGCTTTGAATTGCACTATTACGGTAGAGAACAGCAGATCGCACAGAACCTGAAGGCATATGTAGCGCAAGTCAGAGCCGAAAATGTTTTCTTTCACGGCGAGTACAACCCGGAGGATCGATATCTTTTCGTTCGTAGCACCGATCTGATTCACAATATCTACAAAGACAGCAATACGATGCTGGCAATCGGAAATAAGTATTATGACGGATTGATTTTTTATATCCCGCAACTTTGTATGCGTGGTTCGTTCATGGGAGAAAAGTGTACCGAAAACGGTGTGGGTTTTGAATGCGACCCGTTCGATGACGATTTTTCGGATGCAATATATAACTATTTTGGCAAAATAGAGTCGCCTTCGTTTAGACGCAGCTGCGACAAAGAATTAGAAAAAGTGATGAAAGAGTTTGATGAAGGAAAAAAACTGTGCAGGGCAATTTTCACAAAATAAAAAGAACACTTTTTTGCTGTGCGTTATTGTTTTTTTAATATAGATAGAATCATCTTTTTATTCAATGCACAGACGGAAGGACGCAGCGGCATGATAGTCCCCTCGGGAAACGCGGAGGCTTGGGCGGAAGCCGTGAACGCGATGCTGCCCCGCGACCTTGCCGGGATGGGGAGGACGAGCCTTGCGGTTATGTGTGAATATACTATTGAAAAAATGGCGCAAAGGCATATCGAGGTGCTGTGCGCGGAGTGCGGGAAGTGAACGGAAGTGACTGAAATCCTGTATATCGCATCCATGTTTGACGATGCGGATCTCGGGACGATCTTTTCGGATCCCGAGAATGTTTCATACGCCGCAAGCAAATACAATCGCTTGCTGTGCGAGGGGCTGGCGCAAAACGGTGTCAGGGTCGAAGCTCTTGCGCTTTTGCCCGTAACGCGGTCCAACTGCAAAAAAATATTGGTTCGCAAAAAACCAGAAAAAAGCGGAGACCTGACGGTAAGATATATGACGACCGTGAACCTCCCCGTTATCAAGCATATCCTTCGGTGTATTTATTCATTTTTCAGAGTTCTGTTTGCCGAACGCGGGACCGTCGTGCTCTTTGATCTGTTTGCTGTCTCTGCCAATATCGGAATGAATGCGGCTGCAAAGATAAGACGCTTTGAACGGGTGTGCATCATAACCGATATGCCCGAACATCTTACATCATCGAAAATGTGTCTGCGCATTGAGAACAAGCTCATTGCAGATGCGACAGCTTATGTTCTGCTGACGGAGCAGATGAAAGAAAGAGTCGTTTCGGGACGCAAGAAGGCAATTGTTCTGGAAGGACATATCGACCATAATGCAGCGCGGACGGAAGAGGATGCCGCCGATGCACGTGATCCGTCGCAAAGGATCGTGCTTTATGCGGGATCGCTTCATCGTCGTTACGGTATTGCCGACCTTGTGGATGCGTTCCGCGCCTGCCATAAGCAGGGCGAGGTCTTGCATATATACGGAACGGGAGACTATGCGGAGAAGATAAAGGAGATCGCACGCGAGGATCCGTGCATCCGGTATTTCGGAGTGAAGCCCAACGGTTTTATCGTACAAGCCGAAAGGAAAGCCGATCTTTTGGTCAATCCCCGCACCGGAGAGGGCGAATACACGAAATTTTCGTTTCCGTCCAAGGTGTTGGAGTATATGGTGTCCGGCACTCCGGTCTTGATGGCAAGGCTCCCCGGGATCCCGGATGAATATTATGACTACGTTTATATATTTGACGATCGCAAAAAAGACGGGCTGGCTCGCGCTCTGCGCGCCGTGCTCGATACCGACGTGTGCGAGACGGCAGATATGGGACGTCGGGCGAGGAGCTTTGTTCTTCGCTGCAAAAGCAATGTGACACAGGCGGAAAAGATCATCGCGTGGCTTCGGCACGACGAAAAGGATTGATATGATATTTTATTCAAAATTCAAGGGTAAGACGGTGGCGGACAGAGCTGCGGTTCTGTTTTTGCTGATCTATTGCCTTTTGAATGTTTTAAGTCACACCATTGTGCAACTGGCAGGCGGTGTCGGAAATATCTCTGCAATATACATTTTAACGTTTTACTTTGTCTTTTTCTACGGTGTGGAGACGGAAAACCGAAAAGTAAGGATCCACTTCATTTCATTTGCCGTCTTTTTGGCGGTCTATGTTATCTGTATGCAGTTCGTCTATCGTAAAGCCGGCTTTTATACCGTTTTCGGACTGAATTTTGAAACCCATGTGTGGAATCTTGTTTCATTCGTTCCGGTGACGGTCTGTGCCGTCTGCATGGCGCTGAAAACAGACGGAAAGCAGGCGCTG
>ULWQ01074564.1_pt1 | contig 10905 bp, 8 predicted proteins | sample 1960491 | NCBI WGS metagenome assembly ULWQ01 (sample SAMEA4835816, study PRJEB28245) | human gut metagenome | biome: gut microbiome; material: fecal sample | place: Denmark | collected 2008
ATTTTAAGAAAGAAATGTACTTTGCAACTCCTTCCGGAAAATGGAAAACGGAAGCCAGTACGGTTAATATGCTGTTTTTCACGCTGATTATAATCTGCATGGCATATTCTGTTATCATACATACAAGAAAAGCAACAGTATTTCCTATATTGGTTAATATAGGATTATTTGTGGTGGTTACCATCATCGATAAAACACCTCCTGTATTGTATATGACAGGTAGTTTTATATTCGTGGTACAAATGATTGTAATAAGCTGTATATCAGGAAACGGAAGCAGTTCAGTGAATGCAAGGTTTAACATTCAGGCGGTGTCTGTTGGGATAGCCTGTCTGCTTGCGGTTATAATGTTTATTGCTTCACGGATTGTACCATTAAAGAGTTATCAGAAAGCAGGATATTTCGATAAAGTATACAGTTATGTATCAAGTGTTTACAGCAATGTCTATGACAGGATTGCTTCATCAGGTGGTGTGGGAAATAACATAGCTAATGATATGATTGACAATGGACGTCTCGGAAAGCTTGATTCAATACATTATTCGTATCAGGAAATGGTTCAGGCGGACGTGGAAGCCGATGCCGGTAAGGTATACATAAAGCACTATATCGGACAAAAATACAAGAATAACACATGGTTTGAACCTGACCGGGAGGATTATGAAGCAAGTGTAAATTTCCACAGTCCTGAGTCGACAGGAACCCTCATAAGCTACTATACATTATATGGTGGGAATTATGGTGATATGGTTGATTTAAGAAGTATTAGAATACGTTATACCAATTTCAGAAATAACCATCAGCTTATGCCTTCGTATCCAATGACCGGGATGTCGGATTATTATGATTATGAAGATTATTTTAAGAGAATAGATGAGAATGTTGATATTAATTACTGGGATGTCAGAAATTATGGACTTATTGAAGAAATTGTAAATTTAACCGGTAACACAGACTTGGATTATGAAAAATATGTATACAGGAATTACCTTGAAACCAATGAGAAATGTAATAATGAATTCACTAAACTTCTGGCACCATTTACCATTAATGATGTAAATTCTTATTTTGAAATAGCAGATTATTGCAGGCAATATCTTGCAAAAAGATGTACGTATACACTTTCGCCGGGAAGAGTACCGGACGGACTGGATCTGGTAGATTATTTTTACAATGATTCAAAGAAAGGTTATTGTACTTATTTTGCTTCAACGGTTGTAATGATGCTAAGAAGTAAAGGTATTCCTGCCAGATATATATCAGGATTTTCTTTTGAACCCACAGACAATGTGCTGCAAAGTGACGGTTATATTAATACGGTAAGTATTGATGATTCAAAAGCACACGCATGGGTTGAATTTTATATTAACGGCTTTGGCTGGGTTACATATGATGTTACACCGGGCTGCTTTGATGAAAGAAATATAGATTTGCCGGAAGAAGAGACAACAGAACATTCATTACCGGAAGAAGAGACAACAACACCTAAGGAAAGCGAGTCCAATGAGAATAAGACAACAGCTCCGACTGAAAATAAAACAACAAAAACAGCTGTAACAGAAATCCATAAACTGCATTTATCAAAGACCGCAATTAAAAATATTATATGCGGTGCTGCAGTAATCGTGGTCCTGATAATTGGTTTCCTTATAATATCAATCAGACACAGAGTTATAATTGCCAATCGTAAATTTAAATATAATGAATGCCTGAAAAATGATATAAAGAAATGTATTGCAATGAATTATGAACAGTTTTTAAGTGTCTACGGATTTATTAAAATTGTACGCCGGGAAAATGAAACTTACAGAGAATTCGGTAACAGAATTATCAAAGAAAACAGTTATATATCTGAAGAAGATATGGATTTTATATCTTGTCTTATGGAAAAAGCAGGCTTTTCAAAGTATGACATAAGCATTGCAGAAGAACATAAATTCAAGGATATAGTTGATGAATTATCATCAATGGTATATACTAAAGTTGGCTTTTTTAAGCGTATCATATTCAAATATTTTAGAAACTGCATATAACAGAAAGAGGTTTATATAATGAATAAAATAGTTAAAGGTCTTATGATTGCAGGAACCTTAGGAGCTTCGCTTATGGCTTTTACAAGAACTGCAGATGCAAAAGACAAAGACGGTAATATTGTCATAGTTATTGATCCGGGACATGGAGGAGAGGATCCCGGTTCTCTTGCAACAACCGGTGCAACGGAAAGCAAATGTAATTATGCAATAGCAGAGGTAATGAAAAAAGAACTGTCAAAGTATGACGGTGTGAAGGTATATCTGACAAGGGAAGAAGATACATGGATGACCAATATGGGACGAGCTATGATTGCTGCCGACCTCAATGCGGATTTTCTCATAAGCATTCATAATAACAGTGGTTCAGATACCAATACGGGTGCCCTTGCATTCAGAAGCCTTAACTCATATTATGCTGAAGCTACCAATGATATGTGTACTTATATTCTTGATAATCTTGAGAAGACAGGTCTCAAAAACGGCGGAGTCCAGACAAGGGTATCAACAACGTATGATTTTGAGGATTATTATACGCTGATAGGTGAAGGAGTCCGTGCAGGAGTTCCTTCAATAATTGTGGAGCATTGTTTTTTAAGCAATCCTGATGATGCAAAGTTTATAAGTAACAGCGATGGTACCCTTAATACGGAAAATATTGAAAAAATGGGTAAGGCAGATGCAGATGCAGTAGTCACTTATTTTAAATTAAGCGAAAAGACGGCAGTGGCGGATAATAATACGGAAATCATATTAGAGAAAGGGTATTCCGTTAAAGTGTCTCCTGAGGAAAGTGGTGACGTATCCTGGTATTCTACGAGCCAGAATGTTGCAACAGTAGATGAGAAAGGTTATGTAACTGCGGTAGGAGAAGGTACAACAAGTATTGTATATAAGACGGCAGCAGGTAAGGAAGGCAAATGTACCGTAACTGTTAATCAGCCCAAAAGCATTTCTTTAACGGGCGGAATAGACCCTACTTTTTATACCACTGACGATGAGATGAACAAATTTGATAAAAAAGGCGTATTTGCTTATGTTATATACAGTGACGGAACTGCCAAAAAGGTAACTCCGGATTCTGTGGGAGCGGTAGACCTTGCGAAAGTCGGAATTCAGGATATTGATATAAAATATGGCGAACTTACAGGCAAATTAAGAATATGCCATAACACAGATTCCTATATCCCTTCGGTAACCAAGAAAGCATCTGAACAGGAAATACCATCAGAAAGCGTAAGCTCAACTGCTAACGATAAACCATCAGAATCTGTTACGGATGGCGTAAAGGAAACAACAGATAATAAAAGTTTTATAAAAGAATTCGGTCTGTATATTATTATTGTGGCAGCACTTGTTGTTGTTGGCATAATTATAATGTTCATTGAGAAGAAAAAACGCAGACGCAGAAGAAACAGGAGCAGAAAGTATTTATGATGAAGAAGTTTATAAAAACGGTATTAGCCGGAATGATGTTTTTATGCTGTCTGGCTTGTGTCAACAGGGTAAGCGCAAGAGACAAAGACGGAGATTTAGTTGTAATTATAGATCCCGGACATGGCGGAAGGGATAGCGGTGCAGTCCAGAACGGTCTTACAGAAAAAGAACTTAACTGGAATATTGCAACGTCGCTTAAAGCAGAACTAGAGACCTATGAAGGCGTTAAGGTATATCTTACAAAGGGATATGGCGAATGGAATTCCAATACAGGCAGGGGCAGATACGGCGTAGGACTTGGCGGTGATATTTTTATCTCATGCCATAATAACAGTGGAAGTGCTACGGCGAGAGGCTCAATAGTATTTACAACGGTAAACAGTAAATACCATGATGAAATGGGAAAACTTGCCAACCTTATTCTTGATAATCTGAATCAGGCAGGTTTTATAAGAAATGGCATACAGTCAAGGCCATCTTCAGGTAATCCATCGGCAGATTATTATACTGCACTTGACGAAGCTGCAAAAGCCGGAATGCCAAGTATGATTATCGAACATTGTTATATAAGTAATGCTGAGGATGCGGCATTTATTTCCAATCTTGAGAATCAGTACAAAGCAGGTGCGGCAGATGCTGCAGGAATTGCCCAATATTACGGACTTAAGAAAAGAACTGTCAGTGCAGGCAGCAGTATTAACCTTACCAGAACATATTCAGCATCTTTTACAGGAGTTCAGGGTAAGTTTGCTTCATCAGATGAAAATGTAGCCTATGTAAGTGATAACGGACTCATTACGGCAATGTCACAGGGAAGCGCAGTTATTACCTGCACATCGGATGACGGAAGCAAAAAAACTGTGAATGTAACTGTTCCGGCAGTTACACAGGTGGCAGTTACGGCAGGAATTAATCCGACTTTTTATGATAATGTTAATCAGGCAAAAAATATAGATACATCCCTTGTGATGATGAAGGCTGTATATAATGATGGTTCTTCCGTGCAGGTTAAAGGCACTATAGGAAATGCAGGAGCTCCCGTTAACGGTACAACCAATGTGTTTGATGTTCCGATATCGTACGGAGGATATTCCAATACTTTAAGAGTATACGGTTACAGTGCGGTAGGTACTGCTTATTCGTCAAACCATATCCCTTCCGGAACCAATAAGGACATCCTTCTTGTGCCGGGCAATTATTCGGTTAAGACAAACGGAAATGTTACTCCTGAGGAACCTGCAACACCGGCACCAACAACACAGGCACCAACAACACAGACACCTACAGAACCTGAGACAACAGTTACGGTTCCTGATGAAACAAAGACTCCGGAAAGTGTAAGTTCAAATGAGATTACATCAAAGGATATAATTACAGATAAAACAACAGAGAAAAACACTTCTTCGGATACGGACAGCAATTCCGTTCTTAAGGTTATTAAAATTGTTGTTATAGTGCTTCTGGTATTATGCGCCGGAGCTGCGGCAGTATTCCTTGTATTTTTTATTAAAAATAAAAATAAATAATATATTAAGAATGGAGTTATGATATGAACACATTTATAGCATTAATAGGTGTAATTTTATTTATCGGAGGATTCGTATTATTAGCCTTAAAGAAGAATAATAAAGTATTCTTTAATGGACAGATTCCTATAATAGCAGCCGGCTTTGTGCTTTTTATAGCAGCACAGTGCTTTACAATTATTCCAACAGGATATACAGGAGTAAGAGTTATTCTCGGACAGGTACAGGACAGAGCTTCCAATAACGGCTTGTGTTGGAAGATACCTTTTGTTGAGAACATCAAATTAGTAAACAATAAACAGCAGGATATTGAGTTTGGCAACAAAATCTGGGGTGAGACTTCGGACCGTACAGTCATAAGCTACAGTGGAGTTACCGTTACATATTCAATTTCCGGGGAAAAGTCTTCATGGATATATTCCCATGTTTCAAATTACAAAGACAGTCTTGTATCGACTACACTAGTTTCTTCTGCAATTAAGACAGCCAGCAAGACACTTACTGATGTTGATGCCACTAACAGAGGTAAAATGGAACCGCTTGCACAGGAAACAATACAGAAGTCCCTTGATAACAAATATGGTAATGGTGTAATTACAATCAATAAAGTAATTATTGACAATGCGGATTTTGAGGATTCTTACAATGAGGCAATAGCGGCAAAACAGCAGGCACAGCTTGAGTATGAGCAGCAGCAGATTACTAACCAGAAGAATGTGGAAACGGCTAAGGCGGAAGCCGAAGCAAAAAAAATAGCGGCACAGGGTGAAGCTGATGCCAATGCAATACTTGCAAGTTCTCTTTCGGAAGATATTTTCAGACAGATGATTATTGAGAAATGGAACGGTGTGCTTCCTCTTGTAACAGGGGACAAGGATACAATTATTGACCTTGGTGCACTTACCGGTTCCGGTAAAGAGCAATGAAGTATGGCAGAATAGAACAGGGTATTTTTATATCAAGACCTAATCGCTTTATTGCGTATGTTGATATTAACGGCAAAACAGAAACAGTACATGTTAAGAATACGGGAAGATGTAAGGAACTGCTTCTTCCCGGTGTAAAGGTAATTCTTGAACGGTCAGATAACCCTGCAAGAAAGACAGCTTATGATTTGATAGCTGTATATAAAAAGAAACTTGGACTTGTTAATATAGACAGCCAGGCACCCAATAAGGTAGTATATGAATGGCTTTCAGGTGACAGGAGCATACTTGGACATCCCGATTACATTAAACCTGAATATACAATAGGCAATTCAAGAATTGATTTTTACTGTGAAAAGGATGACAGAAAAATACTTATAGAAGTTAAAGGCTGCACTTTAGAAATCAACGGTATGGGATACTTCCCGGACGCACCTACAGTTCGTGGTGTAAAACATTTAAACGAACTTGCAATGCTTTCTAAAGAAGGATATGAGTGCTATATTGCATTTGTAATCCAGATGAATGGTATCAAAGAGGTAAAACCCAATATTGATACCCATAGGGAGTTTGGAGAGGCCCTTGATAAAGCAGAGAAATCAGGTGTTAAAGTTCTTTACCTGCAATGTGATGTTAAAGAAGATGAACTGAATATAATATAAAAAAGCTTAGACCATTTTAATATGGCCTAAGCTTTAATTTTATCTGTGTAATCTGAAGGAATCCATATCATAGTTCTTAAGATTTTCACTGATTGATCTGTCATCCGCCTGCTCAATCATTGCATCCCTTGTACGTTTTGTCAGCATTGCATCGGCAAAAGAACTCGGACCTCCCACACAGCCGCCTTCACAAGCCATACCTTCAATGAAATCCTCAGGTAACCTTCCGGCTTTCAGAAGCAGAAGTGCTTTTTTGCACTCGGCAGCACCGTTAGCTTTACATACAGACGGTGAGATTTCTTTGCCTGTTTCTTTCATATATTCAAGGACAGAAGAACTTACACCACCGACATTTGCGTATTTCTTACCAAAAACAGAAGCACCCTGATAAGTCTTATCAGATGGTTTGAGGACAACATTTTTTGCTTTCATAATTGCCCGTATTTCACTGAATGCAAGGGCATAATCCGCATTGCCTTCAATTTTCTGATCAACAATTTCTGATTTCTTGGCAATACAAGGACCGATGAAAACCGTAACGGCTTCGGGATATTTTGCTTTAATTGCCCTTGAAAGCATACACATAGGTGAAACGGTTTCGGAAACTTTATCTGATAATTCAGGATAAAAGTTCTTAACCATATTTACGAAGGAAGGACAGCAGGAAGTTGTCTTTTTTTCTCCCTTTTCATAAGCTTCTGCCCATTCTTCAGCTTCACTCATTGTTGTCATATCAGCACCGGCACCTACTTCAAACATATCGGTAAATCCGACTTCTTTCATTGCATCTCTCCAGCTTGCCATGGTTATGTCTTTACCGAACTGACCTTCGGCGGCGGGAGCTACCATCGCATAAACGGGACGGTCTGATTTGATTGCGTTGATTACATCAACAATAAATGTCTTGGAACCAATAGCACCGAATGGACATTTATGGATGCACTGACCGCAGCGTATACACTTTTTGTCGTCAATAACTGATATGCCATATTCGTCGTATGTAATTGCATCAACAGGACAACTGAATTTGCATGGCCTTTTAAGGTGGGCAATGGCGTTGTATGGACATGCTTTAGCACACATACCACATTCCTTACATTTGCTTCCATCTATCTTAGAATGATGGTCACCTGTTGAAATCGCACCGAATTTACAGGCATTTATACAGGCTTTACCGGGACAGTTCTGGCAGTTATCGGTTACTGTGTAACTTGAGATAGGACAGTCCTCACATGCAGCGGTAATAACCTGAATGATGTTGCCATCGTCATAAGCACCGGGGGCTTTGCCCTCGGCAAGTCTTATACGCTGACGTATAATTTCACGCTCTTTGTATATACAGCAGTAAAACTGAGGCTTAGGTCCTTTTACAAGCTCATAAGGCAATGCGTCGCGGCCTTCATCAAGATTGCCCTCAAAAGCCAGTCTGGCTACCTGATAGAGTATTTCATGTTTGAAATGTAATATGTTCTTGTCAGCAAGCATAAATAAAATCTCCTCAAATAAGGTTGTTAATTAGTATATTTTAGCTGTTTCTTCACCATTATATACTTTAAGACCGCCCTGTGCGAGCGCAAGGAGTTCGTCTTCTCCAGGATATACGGTAAAGTCTGCAATCCATCCGCAGTACTTTTTAAGTTCGTTAATTACCCATTCATTGTATGCGATACCGCCGGTAACGATAATCTGGTCAACTTTTCCGCAAAGAACGGCTGCCATTGCACCAATGTTCTTTGAAAGGTTGTAAATGAAAGCTTCACGTACAAGCTTTGCCTTTTCATCGCCTGATTCAACAAGCTTATTAACTTCACGCATATCGTTAGTTCCGAGGTAAGCATTAAAACCACCGTTGCCTACAAGTTTTTTCATCATTTCTTTCTCGGTATATTTACCGGAATAACATAATTTAACAAGTCCGCCGCTTGGAACACTTCCGGCTCTTTCAGGAGAAAAAGCACCGTCACCGTCAAGGGCATTGAAGATATCTATAACTTTACCGTTTTTATGTGGTCCGACAGAAACACCGCCGCCAAGATGAACAACGATAAGATTAAGGTCTTCGTATGCTTTGCCTGTTTCTGCTGCATATCTTTTAGCTACGGCTTTCTGGTTAAGGGCATGGAAAATACTTGTTCTTGGAACATCAGGAATACCTGATAATCTTGCAACTTCTTCCATTTCGTCAACAACTACAGGATCAACGATATATGATTTCACACCGATTTCATCAGCAATTTCCCTTGCAAGAATACCGCCGAGATTGGATGCGTGTTCACCGCGGACACAAGATTTAAGGTCTGCAATGAGATCATCCGTTACTTCGTATGTACCGCCCGGAATTGGTTTTAAAAGACCGCCACGGCCTACGATAAGGTTAAGCGATTTGATGTCAAAATTTTTCTCCTTTAAGAAAGAAACAATTATATCTTTACGGAAATCCTTCTGGTCAATAACAGTAGGATATTTTGCGATTTCTTCTGTAGAATGTCTTAAAGTCTCGTCAAAGAGAAGAGTGGTATCTTCAAATACACCGATTTTGGTTGATGTTGAACCAGGATTAATTACTAAAATTTTAACTGACATGTTAATACCTTCCTTTATTTATTTTTCATTGCTTCGGCAACAACGGCACCGAGGGCAAGGGAATTTACTTTAACTTCAAATGAATCTGAACGTGAAGTAAGGATAACAGGAGCTTTGGTTCCTGTAATCATATTACCGTTAATAACTTTTGCTGTGTGAACCATTGCTTTGTAGCAGATGTTTCCTGCGTGAATGTCCGGGAATAATAAGATATCGGCATCTCCTACAATCTTTCTGTCTGTACATCCCTTATGTTCTGCAGCTTCAGGACAGATAGCAAGGTCCATTGAAAGAGGACCGTCTACGATACAGCCTGTGATTTTGCCTTCTTCATTCATCTTTACAAGTTCTGCAGCATCGACAGTAGCCGGCATCTTAGGATTAACAACTTCAACTGCTGCAAGTGGTGCAACCTTAGGATTGTCAATTCCGCATGCGTTACAGATTTCAACTGTGTTGCTGATAATATTAACTTTATCTTCAAGTGTTGGATATGGAATAAAAGCAACGTCTGTTAAGAAAAGAAGCTTGTCAACACCTTCTACGTCAAATACACAGACGTGAGAGAGTGGTTTGCCTGTTCTAAGACCTACTTCCTTGTCAAGAACGCTCTTTAAGAATCCCTTTGTATCAATAAGTCCTTTCATGTACATATCAGCCTTGCCGTCATGTACAAGTTTAACTGCTGTATGTGCGGCTTCTGTAACATCTTTAACATCAATTACTTCATAATCATTGATGTCCATAGAAAGAGATGCTGCGATTTCTTTGATTTTATCGGCATCACCTACGAGAATAGCGTTAGCAATTCCTCTTTCTTTTGCGGCCTTGCATGCCTCTAATACCGCATCATCCTGTGCAACGGCAACGGCAACTGTCTTTGGACTGCATTCTTTTACTTTAGCCATAATGTCACTAAAACTCTTAACCATTTTAATATATCTCCTTTGTTATTAAAACTTACTTAGTTAAAATTTTAACACTTTGATATGTAAAGGTCAAATGTAAATTGTGTTGACTTTTCCTTATTAAAATGATAATATACAAAACGCAAACAAGTTGCAAATGCAATAAGATAGCTTTTTGGAAGAAAAGAGGAATGATTATGTCAGCCAGAAACTATAAAACAGTCAGTCACAGTAAAATAATAGAATACCTTGAAGCAAATAAAGACAGAATGGTCAAGGTGCAGGATATAGACAATTATCTTAAAGATACGGGAATTGAAGTTAACAACTCAACCATATACAGATACCTTAATAAATTAAGCAGCGACGGCGTAATTATGAAGTATGTTGCAAGCAAAGGAGAAATGTCATCTTTCCAGTATGTGGGCGACAGCAGACATAACTGCCGTGAACATCTTCACTTAAGATGCGTCAGATGTGAAAAAATAATACATCTTGAATGTGGCTTTATGAAGGAAATTGAGAATCATGTAATGAACCATCATGGTTTTTCTCTTATATGTGAATCATCCGTTCTTTATGGAATATGCAAGGAGTGCAGGGAAAATGAAAAGAATATGTAGTGTTTTTATTGCTCTGGTGCTGGCGTTTACGGTAACCGGCTGTGGGCTTGATAGAGATAAGAAAAGTGATAAAGTAAGTATTGTTACAACAATGTTTGCCGCATACGATTTTGCAAGGGAAATAGCGGGAGACAGAGCGGATATTACTCTTTTATTAAAGCCCGGTGCAGATTCCCATTCCTATGAACCGTCACCTAAGGATATGGCTGG
>ULWQ01028107.1_pt1 | contig 10877 bp, 9 predicted proteins | sample 1960491 | NCBI WGS metagenome assembly ULWQ01 (sample SAMEA4835816, study PRJEB28245) | human gut metagenome | biome: gut microbiome; material: fecal sample | place: Denmark | collected 2008
AGCACCTTCACGCTTCTTCCCGATCTCACGCCATCGCCTATGATCTCAGAGAACCAGTCCCAGTTTACAGCCTGCTCGGGAAAAAGACCCGTGTGCTTAAAGCCCATCGGCTTAAGGAGAAAACGCAGGTTTCCGTAGCTTATATTCCATTCCTGAGGCATACAGTGGACTGTCCATTCACCTCCGCCGCTTTTTGAGCGGTGATATACACCGTCCGCCTTCTTCCATTCGGCAGCTTTGCGCCCACCGTGCCAGATGACCTGAGGGTCGGGCCGTATAAGTATATATTTTCCCCACCGCTCAAGCCTCTCTCCGTCTGAAGCATCGAGCAGTTCGTAATCCTTCCAGTTTTCAGCAGTCCACATAGCGGTTCCTTCAGTTGTTGTTATAGTATTTTGCTATCCGCGACGCTCCGCAGAACGAGTGACAGACCGCAATTGCAAGCGCGTCGGCGGTATCGTCGGGCTTCGGCGGTGCAGGAAGATTCAAAAGCATCGTGACCATGGTTATTACCTGCTTCTTTTCCGCTCTGCCGTAACCGACCACCGCCTGCTTTACCTGAAGCGGTGTATATTCGGCTATCTCAATACTGTTTTTGTACCCGCAAAGCAGTATTACGCCGCGCGCCTCGGCGACACGTATGCCGGTCGTCTGGTTCGTATTCCAAAACAGCTCCTCGACCGCCATCTGCTGCGGACGGTGCTCTCTGATTATGTCCGTAAGCCCCGAGTAGATCATCGACAGACGTTCCTCCGTTTTTAACCCCGCGGGAGTTATGAGCGAGCCGTAAGCCAATGCCTTCGGACGATATGCATCCGATTCGATCACTCCCCAACCGATCGTTGCAAGCCCGGGGTCTATGCCGAGAATCCTCATACAGTCTTTGATCCTTTCAACAAAATACCATCATAAATTATACCACTCCGAGCGCATAAAGTCAAACAAAAGAGAGAGCAAAATATAAATTTTATGCTTCTCAAAAGTTAATTCGGAAAAACGCGGAAGATATTTCTTTACACGCGAAAAAAAATATGATATAATGTACAATGGTTTTATATGCAATGAACGGAGGCACCACTGATGTCACGGATAGTGCGCTTTTTCGCAGGCGATATACTTGAGCTGAAAAAACCGCACCCGTGCGGTTCGTCACGTTTTTCCGTGCTCCGCACAGGCAGCGCCGTCAGGATCGTCTGTCTCGGCTGCGGAAGAGACATGACCCTTGAACGAGAAAAGCTCGAACGTGCGATAAAAAAAGTCACCCCGGTGTCACGAGACGATAGCGAACCGACGAATGACACCAAAGACCGAAAGGATGGAGAAATCTGATATGAACGAAATCGATTCCGGCACAGCGGCAGAAGCCCTGAACGGCGGCGCCGCGGAAATTTCCGAGACAAAGAAAAACAGACTTGCTTCCCGCCTCGGAAAGCTTATCGACAGCGTAAAGAAACGACCGACATTCTATCTCATATACGCTTTCCTGCTGCCGGTAGCCCTCAACTACCTTATCTACCTTGCAATGGAGATACACCCGTTCGGCAACGGCTCGGTGCTCGTGCTTGACCTCAACGGTCAGTATGTTTATTTCTATGAGGCGCTGCGAAATGCAATATACGGCAAAATGTCGTTTATTTATTCCTTCTGCTGCAACATGGGCGGCGAGTTTATGGGGATATTCGCATACTATGTTGCGAGTCCTTTTGCATTTCTTGTCGCGCTTTTTCCGCAGGAACGGATACTTGACGCGCTGCTTTTCATCTTCCTGCTCAAAACGGGTATTTCCGGATTCAACTTCGGCTTTTATCTGCACCGCACGAGCCGAGGCAAGGTAAACAAGCTTTCCGTTGTAACGTTTTCGGTGCTTTATGCGCTGACGACATATGCGATAATACATCAGCACAACTCAATGTGGATCGATGCGATGATGTGGCTGCCGCTGCTCACGCTGTCCATTGAAGAGCTCATCAAAAACTACAAATACAAGCGATTTGTCATCCTCCTTGCGCTGACCATGATAAGCAATTTCTATATCGGGTACATGGTCTGCATCTATGTTGCGGCGTATTTCTTTTATTATTATTTTTCGCGCAACGAAAAAGGTCTCAACAACCCGAACGGAGAGCCGCACCATTTCCGCCGCTCATTCCTGCGCATCGCCGGTGCCTCGGCTCTTGCCATCGGAATATCCATGGTCATCGTAGCGACCGCTTACTATTCGCTTCAGTTCGGCAAGAACACTTTCTCGAATCCCGATTTCACACCGTCGCTGCGGTTTGATTTTATGGATTTCCTCACCAAGTTTCTGCCGGGATCTTATGACACCGTGCGTCCCGAAGGGCTCCCGTTCGTTTATTGCGGGGTGATAACACTTCTGCTTCTGCCGGTATATTTCCTCTCAAAGAAATTTTCAACGCGCGAAAAGGCACTTTCCGCGGCGTTCATCATGTTTTTTGTGCTGAGTTTTTCCATCAACACGCTCGACATGATATGGCACGGCTTCCAGAAACCCAACTGGCTCAATTACCGTTACAGCTTTATGCTGTGCTTCTTCCTCATAGTGCTTGCCTACCGTGCATACGGTGAAATACGCAGAGCATCGGCGGGAACGATCATAACAACCGGCTCGATGTGGCTGCTCTTCATCTGCGTAGCGCAGAAGTTTGAGTTCAAATCATATGTCGAGCGCATAAACGGCACGATAGAATTCGACCAGAAACTGAAAAGCGTCGAAACCGTATGGTTTTCGGTGATATGTTTTATTGCGTTTATGGTGATCCTCTGTGTCGCAAGGCGGGCGAAGATGCGCCAGAACGTTTCGCTCGTTCTCTGTATTTTTGTTTGCCTTGAAGCGTTCTGCAACGGGATATGCTCCTGTGTGGAATTCGGAGACGATGTTATCTATTCTTCTTATTCATCCTACACCGATTTCATAGGTGCGATAAGACCGGTCACAAATGAGCTGCTCGAAGAGGATCCGGGGTTCTACCGTTTTGAGAAAAACGCTCATCGCAAATACTGCGACAACATGGCGCTGCGCATACGCGGGCTGACCAACTCGACTTCTACGCTCAATAAATCGACCATCAACTTCCTGCACGAGCTCGGCTATGCATCAAAGTCCCACTGGTCGAAATATCTCGGCGGGACGCCCGTGAACGATTCTCTGCTAGGCATAAAATATGTTCTTGCGAGCGAGAAAAACTATCATACGGATTATTATGAAAAAGCGGGAGGCTCCGTTGCGACCTACAACGGCACCGAGTACACCTATTACCGCAACCCCTATGCACTGTCGATAGCTTACGGCGTTTCGGACGGTCTGCTCGACTATGAGCTCACCGGGGACACACCGTTTGTTCGCCTGAACGGACTTTACGGTGCTCTGCTCGGCGACAGCGAAGTTCCCGAGATATTCAAGCCGATAAAGCTTGACGACCGCGATATTGAAACCACAAACTGCGATGTCACGACGATCGCGGGACACTACAAATACGCTCCTCAGAACAGCTCCTCGGACTGTGTTATAAGCTACACCGTAACGGCGACGCGCGACGGCGAGATATACTTCTACCTGCCCTCGGAATATCCGCGTGAGGTAACACTCAAAGTAAACGGAAAAAGACCTGACGATGCAGACGGCTTTTACGGCGGAGAGACCGACCGCATAGTCTGCCTCGGTACATTCTCAACGGGCGATACCGTAAAGGTATCGATGACGCTCAAAAACGATGTGCTTTATGTAAAGCAGAACATCGACGCCTTTTATTTCATCGACATGGATGTGTTCAAAGAGGCGATATCACGACTTTCCGAAACACAGATGACGGTCGGCGAGGGCTGGACCGACTCCTATCTCCCGGGTACGATCACTACCGAAAAGGATTCGCAGCTCATAATGACCACGATAGCCTATGACAAAGGCTGGAACGTGACGGTAGACGGAAAGAGCGTTGAGACCTCGGAAGCCCTGAACGGAGTTATCGCATTCAACGTAGACGGAGCCGGCGAGCATACGGTGATTATGAAATATCGCCCGAAAGCGTTCACGCTCGGTCTTGCGGTGTCCGTACTGTCCCTCGCATTGTTCATCCTCATAATCATATTCGAAAAGCAGCTCAAGGCGATGCTTAAGCGCATATGCGCCGACAGCAGCCGTGATCCCATCAGCGTAGACGATTATTATGATTTCGACGATAATGATTGCGACGACTGCGCAGAGCTCGGCGATGCCTACGATATGACAGACGAAGACTACCGTGACGCTCTTGAAGATGCTGTGGGTAAAGGTGAAAGCGACACTGCCGATGACAGCAGCGCGAATGACGAAAATACAACTTCCGATGATCCGGAGAAGGACGACTGATGTTTTATTATATCAAAGGTGAACTTGCTTTACTCGACCGCAGCTTTGCCGTAGTCGATGCGGGCGGTGTCGGATATAAACTGACGATAAGCGGCACGACATATTCCGCGCTTCCACATACCTCAGGCGGCAATGCCCCGCAGGTCAAGCTTTATTCGCATCTCGCGGTCCGCGAAGACGGCATCGAACTGTACGGATTCGCAACTCCTGAGGAGCTTAATCTCTTCCGCCTTCTGACCTCGGTCTCGGGCGTCGGACCCAAGGCTGCCATATCCATGCTCACGCAGCTCACCCCGGAAAAGCTTGCGCTCGCAGTGTGCACCGACGATAAGAAGCAGATATCAAAGGCTCCGGGCGTCGGTCCGAAAACTGCCGCGAGGATCATACTTGAGCTGAAAGACAAGCTACGTGCCGATGCTGAAACCGCAAGTGATGTGGCAGACACGGATGCTCCCGCCATATCCGGCATCGGGAGCAAATCTGCCGAAGCTATTGACGCACTGACAGTCCTCGGCTTCAACCGTGCCGCGGCACTTGATGCACTGCGCGGGATCGACATTGACAACACAGAGCTCGAGGATATAATCAGAGCGGCGCTCAAAAAACTGATGAAATAATTTGATTTGGAGGCTTCATGACTGACGACGAATTGGATTTTGAAAACCGGATCGTAAATGCTTCTTATACGGCGGGCGATGATGAATTCGACACCTCCCTGCGCCCGCGCAGACTCAGCGATTATATAGGGCAGGAAAAAGCCAAAGAAAACCTTAAAGTCTATATCGAAGCGGCGAAAATGCGCGGCGATGCGCTCGATCACGTACTGCTTTACGGCCCCCCGGGGCTCGGGAAAACAACACTTGCGGGAATAATCGCCTCGGAGCTCGGCGTTAATTTCCGTGTCACCTCGGGACCCACCATTGAAAAGCAGGGCGACCTTGCGGCGCTTCTCACAAACCTTCAAAAGGGCGATGTGCTTTTCATTGACGAGATACACCGCTTACCGCGGACCGTGGAGGAGATCCTTTACCCTGCCATGGAGGATTTTGCGCTTGATATAATAATCGGCAAAGGTCCCGCGGCAAGAAGCATACGCATCGACCTCGCGCCGTTCACGCTTATCGGTGCTACGACGCGTGCGGGGCAGCTTTCGACACCGCTGCGCGACCGCTTCGGCGTAATATCGCGCCTTGAGCTCTACACGCCCGAAGAGCTGACTGCCATAGTCTGCCGCAGCGCCGGTATCCTCGGGTATAACATCAATGCAGACGGCGCTCACGAGATAGCCGCACGCTCGCGCGGGACGCCTCGAATCGCCAACAGATTGCTCAAACGTGTACGCGATTTTGCACAGGTAAAGGGGCTTGACGAGATCGGCAGCGACATTGCCTCATACGCGCTTGCGCGACTTGAGATAGACGAGCTCGGGCTTGATAACATAGACCGCCGTATGCTTGAAGCGATAATCGACTTTTACGGCGGCGGTCCAGTGGGACTTGAAACACTTGCGGCAACGGTCGGCGAGGAAGCTGTTACGCTTGAGGATGTCTACGAACCGTATCTCATACAGATCGGCTTTATCGCCAGGACCCCGCGAGGTAGGTGTGCAACCAGACTTGCGTATGCTCATCTTGGCAGACCGTACACGGCAAAGACCGAAAGTAACTCCGGCGCGGCAGATTCACAGCTAAAAATCTTTACCGACAACGAAAATTAACTATTTATCGGACTCAGGGGACTTGACCCGAAAACGCATATGACGTATAATATATACAGAATATCAAGCGATACGCCATTTTCGTATTTCCCACACCTCCGAAAGGCAAGGTCTTAAAATATGAAATTCAATCTTGACATCAAAAAATTTGTCATACTGATAATTGCATTGGTGGTACTGTTTATTCCCACTTATCTGGCAATCGGCAACTACTATGCAAATCAACAGCAACCGCGAACTAAAGAGTTTACCGAGCTTGACCTGAAGATTCCGGACGGAACATCGGCAACCTTCAAAAAGGACGATGACGACTGGATGCTTGCATCATTCCTTGCAATGAACAAGGGCGGCGAAGCAGTGGATTCCCTTCCCGCCGATTACAGCGGCGAATCGTTTCTGCTCGGCACGTTCAGACGCGAGAACGGTGAAGAGGTAAACTACAAATACTATTTTTCTGCCGACTCTGATAAGTGCTTTTTTGCCGATCCCGACGGAAAAGTATTCAGAATCGCCAAAAGCGACGCCCTGAAATTCTTTGACACCAAATATTCGCTTTATCTTTTCAAATCCGCCACCACTCCCGTACTTACCGTCGCAGGCGACAGTAAGGTGGAGCCGACAAGCATCAGTTGGAACTACCTTGTAAACGGTATTTACCGCAATATAACGGATGACAAGCCGGGCAGCACCTCACAGTCTTTTGATGTGGCGAACGATCCCGGGATCAAGTTTGATATTGCACCTACACAATGCACCGTGAAGGTCTACAATGCGTCAGGCGAGCTTTTCTCGGGCGCTCCCGAAACACTTTCGGAGCTGAAGATCGAGAAGAACGATACTCTTACATTCAAGATCGAAGCCAACTGGGAGCAGACAGACGGTTGCGAATACTATGGAAAAGCCAGCTATGAATTCTCGGCAAATGTTTCCGCGGCTGCGATATTTACGCTCGGCGAAAACAAGGTCGATATCGGGAATTTTGTCGTACTCAGCGGGCTCAATGTCACCGATCCTTCAAAAATTGTGTTCAAGAGTGAGCCTTCTATCGGCTGCATGCCGCAGTTCTTCACCGACGGCGATTATGTACGTGCAGTTGTTCCGATAAATCTCGAACTTGCCCCGGCAGTGTACAAGCTCACCGTGTCCTACGGGCTGACTACTCAGACGCTTGATCTTACCGTAAGCGACAAAACCTTTACCAAGAGCTATGCATATTACGATGTGCCCAAATCCGTTGTCGACGCAAGCTATTCGGCAGAGGACATCGCCGAGTATCGCAAGCTTATTACCGAAATATGCTCAACGAACGAATCAATGAAGTATTTCAGCGATAAGTTCCTGAACTATGAAGACAATAAGATAGGTATTGCCATCGGATTCGGCAAGCATATGCTCATGAGATATGCCGATGACTTCCGTCATGAGGGCGTTGACTATGTGTTCAACCTCGGAGCCGAAATACCCGCCATGAACAGCGGCAAGGTCGTATATGTCGGCACCTGCGATATACTCGGAAAATTTGTCGTCGTTGACCACGGCATGGGGCTCAAAAGTTGGTATGCTCACATGAGCGAGGCATCGGTTTCTGTCGGCGATATGGTCAACAAAGGGCAAACGATAGGCAAGGTCGGCAAAACAGGTTTTGTCACTACTCACCGGCTCCACGTCATGATAACCGCAAACGGAGTGCCGGTTTCACCGTATCCCCTCCAGGATAACGGGCTCATCTATTGATCGTTTGACAGGACAAAAAGATGCTTGAAAATAAACTCTATGCGCATACTGCATTCAAGCGTGTGTGCCTGTTTGCGGTCCTTGTACCGCTCGCAGCCGCGATCGTGTCGACCTGCATACTCTCCCCTGTTTATACACAGGTAGCAGCGGACATACTGTATTCCAATACCATGTTGCCGGATGTGCTCGGTTTGGCGATAAGCCTTTTCGACGTAATATTTGCAGCAGCGCAATACACGGCGATAGCGATATCCGTGATACTTTTCCGAAAAGCTGCTTACAGACGTGCGGTGCTGCTGATCTCATTCGGCGAAATAGCGGTCGAACGGGCTTTGAACCTTGCGGTTTCTGTGATTACAAATAATTCCGGCACATCATCTGGACTTAACATCACCCTGGTTTATTTCGCACTTGAAGCATTTCAGCTCGGCATTTGTGTGCTTATCGTAAGATTTGTCTGCCGTGAGGCGACAAAAAAATATGTTATGCTTTGTGTGGCTGCGCGCAGGCTCGGAGATCTCGAATTCAACTGGATCTCGGAGATATATCCTTATCGTGCGTTGCACCGCGTGAAAAACCCTATCGTCAAATGCGGATGGATCGTCGGCGTAATATTTGCCGCCCTCAAGGTCATGAGTCGCTTTATTTATGATCTCAGCTACGGCGCTCCGTCGGGGTGGAACGAGGTCGCGCAGATGATCGCGGGATATTTATCCGATATTCTGTGCGGAGTATTCATCTTCTTGTTTGTTCTTCTGTTTGCAACTTATTTTTTCAAATGGCTTGCAAAAAATCCGGAGCAGCAGGTCATTGCCGGGGAATGAACCGCCGTCCGACACCGGTGCATTATCAATTAAAAAACAACATGAGTTTTCATGTCGCTTCTACGTCGTATGACGTAATATATCCAGAAAGGTATGGTAACAAAAAATGGACAACACATGGCTTGGACTTAAAGGCAAGTCTGTAATCGTAACAGGAGGGGCATCCGGCATAGGACTCGCCTGCGTGCGTGAATTTCTTGACGACGGTGCATATGTCGCTGTATGTGATATCAATCCTGAGCCTCCGAAGATCGATGCCGGAGCAAACGGCGGAAAGTATATTTACGTCAGTTGCGACGTCACAAGTCAACAGAGCGTCAACGATATGGTGGACACTGTCGTATCAGAGTTCGGTACGATCGATGTACTTGTAAATAATGCGGGTATCAATATTCCCCGCCTTCTTGTTGACCCCGCCGGCGTTCAGGAGCTTTCCGAACAGATCTGGGACAAGGTAATGAACGTTAACGTTAAAGGTCTCTTCTTCTGCTCTCAGGCTGCGGCACGTGTGATGGTAAAGAACGGATCCGGAGTCATCATCAATATGTCTTCGGAATGCGGTCTTGAAGGTTCGGAAGGCCAGAGCGTTTACGCTGCTTCAAAGGCTGCGGTCAACGGTCTTACGCGTTCATGGGCAAAAGAACTCGGCAAACATCACGTAAGAGTTGTGGGCGTCGCCCCCGGCATACTTGAGGCAACCGGCCTCCGCACTCAGTCTTACGAAGAAGCGCTTTCGTACACACGCGGCATTACCGTCGAACAGCTCCGTGCGGGCTACAGCAAAACCAGCACCACACCGCTCGGTCGTTCCGGCAAGCTCTCCGAGGTTGCAAATACCGTTGCTTTCCTCTCTTCCGAAAAAGCGGGATACATTCACGGCACGACCATCAATGTTGCCGGCGGCAAGACCCGCGGTTAACATATAAATCTGTCTCATGCAAAATAAGAACCGTGTCAGGCAAATGCCTGACACGGTTCTTATTTTATTTTTCTGCAGCGTCTTTTTTCTTGTTTTGCGTGTATCGCTGAATTTGCTTTTTTCACCACAAGCTCGATCAATCCGAAAAGCACCGTTCCGCAAATTATGCCGTCGGCAATTCCCGCGCCCACCTGTAGCGTGGTAACGGCAAACTGCCCGCCTGCCGCAAAATTGCCGGATATCAGATTACTCATGGTATAATAGAGAGTGCGCCCCGGAACGAGAACGATAAGTCCGGGTATCTGAAATGTCGGCACAGGGGAATGCAGGATACGTGCGACTGTTTCGGAATAAAGCGTTATCAAAAACGCAGCAATGGTATTGGCGACAAATTCATGCATTCCGCCGCGTATGCAAACGAGGTAAACAAATGTTCCGACTATACCGCCGAGCATCGATGCCGGTATACGGTTAAGCTTGACCTCAAAGAAACACTCAAAACCGAAGGTGCCTATAACACCGCCCAAAAGCCTGATCAAAAGGTCGTTCATGACGTACCTCCGAGCAGAAGAATTGCAGCGGAATAACCGAGTGCTATCACCACCGCCTGAATAAGCGCCTGCGCCAGACGCATTGTGCCCGATATGATATTTTTACCGAGCATATCTCCGATCGAGGTCCCGACCGCCATACCCGGGATCAGCAGCATTATTGTGCCGATCATTATCGAGCCTGCGTCACATCCGAATCCCGCGCGCACAGAAAGGATCGCTGCTACGCCGGCGAGAAAAGAGCGCACTGCCGTTTGCGTTACTGCATTGAAAGCGCCGCTCGGATCGCACGGTATCAGCATCATAAGAACACCGATAACGGATGAAATGAGTGCATCCTTCCAGTTGCCGCCGAAATACAGCACAAATCCGGCAGCAGTGGCTGCGCATCCGATAATGATAAGCCATCTTTTGGTTTGGTGAGAATGCGCAACGGCATCAACAAGACTGTGTGCGGCATCCATATCTATCACGCCAGAACACAGCTCACGTGAAATGCGGTTCAGCTCTTCGACCCGATAGAGATTGACAGACGTGTTTTTTACGCGGCGCATTTGCTGCGAATATGCACCGTCTTTCATTCGAACGGAGGCTGTAATAAGCGTGGTGACGGCAAAAGCCTCAACATGGGCTGCACCGAGAGCGTATCCGATACGCTCGATGGTGTTCTCTACCCTGCTTATTTCACCGCCGTTTTCAAGAATATGCTCCGCAATGTCGAGAGCGAGTCTCAACACTTCGTCGGCAGCCTTTTCATCGGCTGGGG
>ULWQ01011639.1_pt1 | contig 10808 bp, 4 predicted proteins | sample 1960491 | NCBI WGS metagenome assembly ULWQ01 (sample SAMEA4835816, study PRJEB28245) | human gut metagenome | biome: gut microbiome; material: fecal sample | place: Denmark | collected 2008
GAAAGTAATTGTCTTTGTCCTTGTGATAGATTTGCTCCATTTGATGTAAGCATTGTGTCATATCCTTGTGGTAATCTTGTTATAAAATCATGTGCATTAGCAAGTTTTGCAGCATTTACAATTTCCTCATCTGTTGCATTTTCTTTTCCATATTTGATGTTTTCCTTTATTGTTCCTGTAAATAAGTTTGTATCTTGAAGTACCATTCCTAAAGATTTTCTTAAATCTGTTTTCTTAATCTTTTTAATGTTTATTCCGTCATATCTTATTTTTCCATCATTTACGTCGTAAAATCTGTTTAATAAATTTGTTATTGTAGTTTTTCCAGCACCTGTTGCACCAACAAATGCAATTTTTTGGCCTGGTTTTGCATATAAGGATACATCATGAAGAACCAGTTTATTTGGCTCATATCCAAAGTTTACATGTTCTAATTCAATATGTCCTTTAAGTTCCACATAGGTTGTAGTTCCATCATGGTGTGGATGTTTCCATGCCCACATACCTGTACGTTCTTCTGTTTCTACAATTTCGCCATTTTCTTTTTTTGCATTTACAAGTGTTACATATCCTTCATCTTGTTCAGGTTCTGTATCTATTAATTCAAATATTCTTCCTGCACCTGCAAGCGCCATAACAACTGAGTTTAATTGATTTGACATTTGCATTATTGGTTGGTTAAAGCTTTGTGTTAATTGTAAAAATGTTGCAATAGAACCTATTGTAAGTGCTCCATTTCCTTTTATTGCAATTGCTCCACCTATTATTGCAACTAAAACGTATTCTAGGTTTCCTAAGTTATTTAGCATTGGCATTAGTATATTTGCAAATTTATTTGCTGTTGTCATGTTTTTGCATAATTCATCGTTTATCTCATCAAAATGAGCTTTTGCTTCTTCTTCGTATGTGAATACTTTTATTACTTTTTGACCATTTATCATTTCTTCAATGTATCCATTAACCTTTCCTAATGTTTCTTGTTGTTTTACAAAGTATTTTCCACTTTTCCCTGCAACTCTACCTGTAATATTTAACATTAAGAATATAAATACTATTACAAATATTGTAAGTGGTATATTTGTAATAATCATTGCTATAAGCACAGCTATAACTGTTGTTGATGATGCTATGAATTGTGGTAAACTTTGAGATATCATTTGTGAAAGTGTATCTACGTCATTTGTATAATAGCTCATTATTTCACCATGTGTATGTGTATCAAAATATTTTATTGGAAATGTTTGCATCTTGTTAAACATTTCATCTCTTATTTCTTTTAATACTCCTTGAGATATTCGTGCCATTATTCTTGTATAAATTAGTGTTGAAAGCACACCTGTTAAGTACACAAGTGCCATAATTAGTATGGCTTTTAAAAGGCCTGTAAACACTGGGTTTATTTCAAGCAATAATGGTGTAATGTAATCATCTATTAATCTACCTAAAAACATTGAACCAGCAACCCCTGCTATTGAACTGAGTATTATACATATAAATACAATTGTTAAGTGTTTTTTATAGCTTTTTGTTATATATTTTAGAAGTCTTTTAGCTGTTTGTTTTTTGTTTTTTACTGTTTTAAGTGCCATGCCTGCTCCTGGCCTTTTTCTAGCTGTTTTCATCATTATCGCCTCCCTTTACTTGTGATTCATAAACTTCTCTATATATTTCATTGCTTTTTAATAGTTCCTCATGTGTGCCAATTCCGTTTACTGTTCCATTATCAAGCACTATTATTTTATCTGCATCTTGAACTGATGCAATTCTTTGTGCAATAATTATTTTTGTTGTATTTGGTATTTCTTCTTTAAATGCTTTTCTAATTAAGCTATCTGTTTTTGTATCAACAGCACTTGTTGAATCATCTAGTATTAATATTTGAGGCTTTTTTAGTAAAGCTCTTGCAATACATAAACGTTGTCTTTGACCACCAGATACGTTTGTTCCTCCTTGTTCTATATTTGTATCGTATTTATCTGGAAATTCTTCAATGAAATTATCTGCTTGAGCAAGTTTACATGCCCTAACTATCTCTTCATCTGTTGCGTCTTTGTCGCCCCATTTTAGGTTTTCTTTAATTGTGCCAGAAAACAACACGTTTTTTTGTAGAACAACTGATACATTATTTCTTAGAGTTTCTAGATCATATTGTTTAACGTCTTTTCCTCCAACTTCAACTTTTCCTTCAGTTGCATCATAAAGTCTTGGAATTAAACTTACTAATGTTGATTTCCCTGAACCAATTCCACCAATAATTCCAACTGTTTCTCCTGATTTTATTTGTATATTGATATTTTTCAAGCATTCCTTTTTCTTGTTTCCAACATAACTAAATGAAACATTTTTAAATTCTATTGAACCATTTTCAACTTCTTTTATAGGTTTCTTTGGATTTGCTAAATCTGGTTTTTCTACTAGTATTTCATATATTCTCTCTGCTGAATTTCTTGCCATTGTGCTCATTACAAGTAGCATTGCAAGCATCATTAAGCTTGATAGTAGACGAATTCCATAAGTAATTAAACTTGTAAGTTGGCCAACTTCTAAGTCTACCATGTGTGTTGTTACTATAATTTTTGCACCAAACCATGATATTAGAATTATTGCTAAGTACATTGAAAATTGCATAACTGGATTTGTTAATGACATTAGCCTTTGTGCTTTACTAAAGTCTACATATATTTCATTTGAAATGTTCCCAAATTTTTTCTTTTCACTTTCTTCAAGTAAATATGATTTTACAACTCTTATACCATTTGTGTTTTCTTCTACAACGTTGTTAAGAACATCATATTTTTTAAATACCCTTTCAAATATTGGGTGTGCTTTGCTCATAATTACATATAGAGTAATTCCAATTACTGGCATTAATGCTAAGAATATTAGTGCTAGCTTTGCATTAATTGAGAATGACATTATAAGTGAAAATATTAGCATTAATGGTGTACGTACTACTATTCTTGTTAACATTTGAAATGCCATTTGAACATATGAAACATCTGTTGTAAGTCTTGTTACAATACTTGATGTGCTGAATTTATCTATATTTGTAAAAGAAAAATCTTGAATTTTATAATACAAGTCTTTTCTTAAGTTCTTAGCAAACCCTGCTGATGCTTTTGATGCAGTTATTCCTGATAGTATTCCAAAAGCAAGTGATAAAAGTGAAGCTACAACTAGCATTACCCCTATTTTTAATATTTCGTTCATTTGGCCTGCATATATTCCTTTATCTATTAAATTAGCCATAAGAAGTGGTATTACAACTTCCATAATAACTTCAAGTGTAACTAGAAAAGGTGTTAATAAAGCTGGCTTTTTATATTCTCTTACTGATTTTCCTAATGTTTTAAGCATTTCTCTCATTTTATATCTTTCCTTTCATAATATTTTTGCATATAATATTTTAAGAGTTTTTTATTAAAAAACTCTTAAAGTCTATCTTGTATTATACGTTTAATTAAATTTTTAGTCAATATGTTTTTTGATTTTTTTAAGTTTGATTTTTTTATGTAAATGTTGTATAATTAATTTGTAACAATTTTTGTTACGCCTTTGAAATTTGTTAAATTTCGGAGGCGTTGTCCTCCGAATAATTAAAAGGAGGAAACTTTTATGAAGCGTTACCTTTTCCCGTGCCTGGTGTTTGCAGTCATCTTACTCATCTTTGCTGTCTGCATTACCTATGCAGGCTTTAGCATCAGCTGGGTAATCGATATCATTCGTTTGGTATTGATTGCAGACGTTTCTTTTGCCATTGGTTTGATCTTTGGCAGAAAAACTAAACAGGGGGAATAAAGCTTCGAAAGCTGAAGTTTGCGTTTGCAGACTTCAGCTTTTATTATAGTACTACCTTAAATTTGCTGTATTTTTTACATAAGTTAATAGTTGATTTATTCTCTATTAAATCTTTAGGTATTAAATACATATTTTTCTCCTTGTCAACTATGAAAACTTTATCAATATTGGTTTCAATAACTGTTTTATACATTTTACCTTTAGTTCCTCCACAGCTTTTTAAAGCAACTTGATATTTTCCATATTTTGTAATGCAACCTGTTGATTTAACTTGAATTTTTTCTACTTTATTATTTTTATCAACAATTAGATCATAATCTTGTGTGTCATTCAACGGAATAGAAACAATATAACCATTTGTACTAAAATATGCAATTGCAATTCCTAGTGCAGAATTGCCCTTCTCTTTATTAGTATCAAAAATCATAAGTTCTCCTTTGTAGAACTTTTGTTTGTTCTTTGATTTAAAAATAATGTAACTCTTTCAAGTTACATTTTGGTGGACAGGGATGGATTCGAACCATCGTACTCGTACGAGAACAGATTTCTTACTATTATAGCTTTCGCTACCATTTATTTTAAAATAAACGTTTCTAGTCTGGACTTTCTCTTCATCTTATATAAGATGCCAGGTGTAAAGTCTCTACACTCAAGATTTCTCTTTAGCTCGGGATTATCATCAGCTTACCTGTTAAGACTTCCCCGACTTAGCCTGATTATCACTATGTAATCACTTACATAGGCTGCAAATTTTATCTTAATTAGATTAAGCTTACAGTCTGCCGCCTTTAGCCACTCGGCCACCTATCCATATTCAAATAAAAATGGTGCTCCCTCAAGGATTCGAACCTTGGACCCACCGGTTATGAGCCGGTTGCTCTGACCAACTGAGCTAAGGGAGCATTTCTCAAACGCGAGATTAATTATAAGATATTTTTTGACACTTGTCAATACTTTTTTGCAAAAAAGTTAAAACTTTTTTTTGCTTGGCAGGGGTAGAAGGATTCGAACCCTCACAAGCGGTTTTGGAGACCGATGTGCTACCATTGACACTATACCCCTATGAATAATACCTCTTTATATTAACACAAATTGTGTAAATATGCAAGAGGTATTTTTAAAATTTAGCAAATAATTAATCTATCATTTATATTTGTACAAAGAGCACCATTCTAGTACCGTAAATCACTATATTTATTAACTGAAATAACATTGTTTCTATAACTGGCTGATTTACTACTTGAATAGCATCCACCTCTATATACTCGTCTATACATACTTACGACTTCAGTTGTCCATTCTAGCTCATTGCCCTCTAAGTCATATATATTATTAGACACATCTGTATTCTTGCTTCCAGTATTGTAATTTTCTGTAAGGTCATGTTCAGCATATTTTATTGCTGTAACATCAAATTTTCCTTCTTCATTTACAAATTCTAACATTTGATCATAACAGGTACCTAACATCATGCTACTTCTAATTGAATTCAAATGCTTATTTGATGCATACAATTTTTGTTGAGTATACATATAGTACCAATTAATGCTATTTATTCCATCTCTTGTACCTGCAACTACGTTTACTGCTGTTCCTTTTGTCGTGGTCAAATTGCTCGTTTCGTACCTTCCAACATAATACCCTCCTGTAGCATAAATTTCTGCTACTATATCATTATAGTCTCTCTGTAATGCTTCTTTAAAACTTTCTTTTGAATCGTATGTTGTTTCAAGCATATTATTTAACCAACCTAAACATGTTTCGTGTCCATCATAATATGATACAACATCTGGTTCTCTAAGTTTATTTTCTTCCGTTGTATAAACTTCCGAATATTCTTTTTTATAGTTTTCCCCATAATCTACTGCATATAATCTTCCTGCCATTTGAGTTGAGTCATGGGTTGTACATTTTGCAATTCCGTTTTCTACAGTTATATTACAACTGCCATTAGTTGTTGTTTTGGATTGACAAATAAACATATCATTCATTTGTTTATGGCTTATTGGTATCCATACAAATTGGTCATAATTATGCTTTAATGTTTCTAATTCTTCGCCTGACCATATTAAGTTTTCTATTTCTTTATTTGTTTTGTCATTTATCAAGTAAATTACTAATCCCTCATCAATTTGAGTTTCACCTTCTGCTTTGGAAATTGTAAATCCCTCAGGTATCCAAGCAACATTTTCACTAGCATCCACATATTTTGCTGTTTCAATAGTCATTTGACCCGGCTTCAATGAATGTTTTATTATAACATATTCACTTACTGTTGTTTTATTGTTTATGGTAACTTGCATTTTAAGGGTTTGTTCGTCTAATGAATTATCAATTTGAAAAAAAATCTGATCTATATTTTCCGCTATTTTTATATTATTATTCAAATATATCGCCTTGTCTGTGCTACTATAAGTGTATATATTACCATTTTTAAATTCAATTTTCGTACTATCTGATTTATTTACGTTTATTAAATTGCTTTCTGTTTTTGTTTCTTTTAGTAATTGCGTATTCAATTTGTCATATTCAACCTCTTGAACTGTTTTTGAATTAACATTATTTAAATTGCCTCTAAAATTACGTGATAATGCTCCTAAAATTCCTAATACTACTAAAGTTAAAATAATATACATTATTAAAGTAATTAAAGTTATCCCTTTATTTTGCTTCATATTTTTTCCTCCTTGGTTTAAAATCTCAACTTTCATGTTAAAATAATATCATTATGATAAAAAAAAGTCAACTATTTTTACTTTTTTTTCAAAAAGTGTTGACAAATTTAAAAAAATTATTTAAAATAGAGAATGTGCTTATCAAAATACAAGTACATACATCTGGTGGATGTAGCTCAGTTGGTTAGAGCGCTGGTTTGTGGCACCAGAGGCCGTGGGTTCGAGTCCCATCTTCCACCCCACGTTAAACAAATAATTTCATATTGGGGTGTAGCCAAGTGGTAAGGCACCAGACTTTGACTCTGGCATTTCGGCGGTTCGAGTCCTCCCACCCCAGCCAGAATTAGCAGTACTAAAAGTACTGTTTTTTTATGTATAGCAAGAGAAGATACTTATTGCATCTTCTCTTTTATTTTTATTAATGTATTTAGTGCATCTATTGGTGTTGTTTCATTTAAGTTTATTTTATCTATTTCATGTGCAATTTCTGCAAGCTTATAATTGTAAAAGTCTAGCTGTCCCTCTGGTTGTTTTTTGTTTTCCTGTTTCTTTTGCCCTGTTAACATGCTTTTTCTTTCTAAGCTTCTTAAAATCTCATTAGATCTTTTTACAACAGGTTGTGGAACTCCTGCTAGCTTTGCAACATGTATTCCATAGCTTTCGTCTGTTCCTCCTGGAATAATCTTCCTTAGGAATATTATATCTTCTCCCTTTTCTTTTACAGCTATTGAATAATTCTTTACACCTTCTAATTTACTTTCTAGCTCTGTAAGTTCATGGTAATGTGTTGCAAATAACGTTTTTGCTCCACATTTTTCTTTATCCGTAATATGCTCTACAACTGCCCATGCTATTGAAAGTCCATCATATGTAGATGTTCCCCTTCCAATTTCGTCTAATATTACCAAGCTATTTGATGTTGCTTCTTTTAAAATATTTGCAACCTCCATCATTTCTACCATAAAAGTACTTTGTCCCATACTTAAATCATCTGATGCTCCAACTCTTGTAAAGATTTTATCTACTACACCAATTTTTGCATATGATGCTGGTACAAAGCTTCCAATTTGCGCCATAAGTGTTATTAAAGCAACTTGTCTCATATATGTAGATTTTCCTGCCATATTAGGCCCTGTAATTATTGATAACCTATCGCTATCTTTGTTTAGATATGTATCATTTGCAACAAATGTTCCTGTATCTATCATTTTCTCAATTACTGGATGACGTCCGTCTTTTATATCTATCTCTCCACTGTTATCTACAATTGGACAAACATAGTTCATATCTTCTGCAACTGTACTAAAAGATGCAAGTACATCTAACGTTGAAATTATATCTGCAGTTTTTTGTAAACGCACAATGTTTTGTGCAAGTTGATTTCTAATTTCAGTAAATATTTTATATTCAAGGTCTACAAGTTTTTCTTCTGAACCAAGTATTTTGCTTTCTAGTTCGTTTAGTTCTTCTGTTATATATCTTTCTCCATTTGTTAAGGTTTGTTTCCTTATATACCTATCTGGCACTAAATTCAAGTTTGATTTTGTAACTTCTAGGAAATATCCAAATACCCTATTAAAGCCAATTTTCAAGTTTTTAATACCTGTTGTTTCCTTTTCTCTTTGTTCTAGTTCCAAAAGCCATTTTTTACCGTCTGTTGATGCTTTTTTATATTCATCCACTTCACTGTTGAAACCTAACTTTATAATTCCACCTTCTTTTATTGTAATTGGTGGATCTTCCACAATTGCTTTATCTATTAGCCCTGCTAAATCTTCACACGCATCTAAATTTTCTTCTAGTTCCTGTATTAATTCTGACTTGCTGTTTTTTATTATGTTTTTCACATCTGGTAATTGCATTAGAGAGTTTTTAAGCGAGTTTAGTTCTCTACCATTTGTATTTCCATAAGCTATTTTTCCAACTAATCTTTCTATGTCATAAACTTTTTTTAGAGTTTGTTGCAATTCTCCTCTTAAAATACTATCTTCTTTTAATTCTTGTACCGCTTCCAATCTCTTATTTATCTCGTGTGTATCTAATAAAGGCTCTCCAATCCACTTTCTTAGCTTTCTTCCGCCCATTGATGTTGATGTTTTATCTAGCACCCAAAGAAGTGTTCCTTTTTTTCCTTTATCATGTTGTCTTTCTAATAATTCCAAATTTCTTCTAGCTGTTATATCAAGTGTCATGTATTTTTGTAAGTTATAAAATTTTATATGGTTTATATGGTCTAGTTTTATTTTTTGTGTTTGTGTTAAGTATGCTAGTAATGCATTTATCGCAATTGTCTCAAGTTCATAGTTATCCAAATACTCTATTTTTTTACCTTCATACTCCAAGTTATAATTTTGAAGTAACTCATCTGTTTCAAATTTAAAATTATCGTCTGGATAATTGTTTATATATACATTAAATCTTTTTCTAATCTCATTAATTTCTTCTGTTGAACTAAATAAAAAGCTATTTACAACAATCTCAGCTGGTCCAAATTTTGCAAGCTCATCTAATAGTGTTGCAAAGTTATTGCTTTCTGCTATTTTTGTTGCATAGAAGTCTCCTGTTGATACATCACATATAGCTATTCCAAAATGAAGTCCCTTTTTAAATACAGACATTATGAAGTTATTCTTTTTATCATCTAGCATATTACTTTCAATTACAGTACCTGGTGTTACAATTCTTATAACATCTCTTTTTACCATTCCTTTGGCTGTTTTTGGGTCTTCTATTTGCTCGCATATTGCTACTTTATAACCTTTTTCAATTAGCTTTGAAACATAGTTATCTACTGCATGAAATGGCACTCCACACATTGGAGCTCTTTCTTCTTGCCCACATTCTTTTCCTGTAAGTGTAATTTCTAGTTCTCTTGATGCTAATATTGCATCATCAAAGAACATCTCGTAAAAGTCTCCTACTCTAAAAAATAGTATTGCATCCTTATATTGTTCTTTTATTCCAAAATATTGTTGCATTAATGGTGAAAATTCTGCCATGTTTATCCTTCCTCTTTATTCTAACATTATGTTACGTATTATATCATAATTTTGCTCTTTCAACAATGAGTTTACTATATTTTACATCTAAAGTAATTTTGCTGTAATCTAAATTTCTTTGTTTAAATTACCGTTTGTATAATTTTGTCCTTCAAGTCTTTTTCCTTGTTTATGTATGTTTACTATACTGTTTATTTCTTCTATTGTTTCATCTAAAATATCAATTCTAATTGTATTTGGGTTAAATTCTTTCCACTCTATTGACGTTATTTTTGAATTATATATTAGGTTATTACAGTTTATCCTATCTGTATATATTGGGAATTCAAAGCCCATTCTATCTTTTAGTTTGAATGTTCCATGTTCGCAAGTTCCTGGGCAGTTTTTATATATTCCTATTGCACAGTATTCTGTTGTCATAAGCAATGTTCTACCATATACTATTAGTTCCTTTTCTATATTACCATTTAGGCTTAAAATGGTGTTTTTATCTGTTTCTGGTGATACTGTGTACCTTTCTATTCCTAAGTCTTCAAGTTCCTTTATAGAATGATTATTCATTACATTCATGGTATAGTTTGCTATTGTTTTTAGATTTTTAAATGTCTCTAGTTGTGAAATATTTGATATTACAACTCCAGCTATTTTATATTCTTTTAAAATAGCTTCTATATTTATTTTTTCATAATTACTTTTGCTAATTGCTGGCATAAGTAAATATGTATTAAAGTTTTCAGTAATTTCTTTTACTTGTTTTTTTAGTTTTGGAGCTGTAAAAAATCTTAATGGAATATATATGTTATCTATTCCTTGTAATTTGCTGTATTCCAAGGTTTCGCTCATACTATTTAAACAAACATTTACCCTTGGAGCAGAAATACTTTGTTTTGAGATTATTTCTTTTTCCTCTACTATTTTTCTTGGTTTTCTTATAAATGTTTGTCTTATTTTTTCTTCTAATTCTTGTATTGTTTCTCTTCTTAGTTCATTTATTCCACTTATTTGTGTAATTAGCATATCTCCTATTTCAGTGTTTATATTTGCTACTTCAAAAACTGTGTTTCCAAGTTTGGATATTTGTTCTTCTATTCTTTCTCTTGTAAGTCCCTGCTTTTCAGCCTTTTGTGGTACTGAACTCGTTTTTATAATTTCTATACCTGTTGTTATGTCTTGCACTTTTAAACTTATTGGAGTGTCTTCTTTGATTATTATCTCACAGTTTATTTCTCTTTTTATATTTTCTTTGCTTAGCCTTTGATTTATTTCTCTGTTTAAGTTTATATCAACTGTTCTATATACTTTATCTCCATTATTAATTTTGCCATATATTCTTCCT
>ULWQ01043012.1_pt1 | contig 10712 bp, 9 predicted proteins | sample 1960491 | NCBI WGS metagenome assembly ULWQ01 (sample SAMEA4835816, study PRJEB28245) | human gut metagenome | biome: gut microbiome; material: fecal sample | place: Denmark | collected 2008
ACATTTTTCTCCGTTTTGCAATTGTGCGGTATTGCCTTAACTTTATTATACACTAATTATAGGAGAAATTCAACCTATTTCAGAAAATTATTTCTTCTTTTTTCTCGGAGCAAATTCGAGCTTGTAATTCACATACTTTCCCGTATCGTCAAGACAAACAGTTGCGTCGTAGTTCTTGCCCGACTTCTCCGAATAAAGTCCCTTAACAGCAATCTTGCCATTCTTGATAAGGCTTGCTGCCATTTCCTTTGTAAACGGCTTTCTTGCCTTTTCAAAGAACTTGTCGTTCTTCCAGATAACAAAGCCGCAGTTTCTGTCCTCACAGGAATACGCCTTCGGAGTTACGACAATATTCTTGCTGCATCTTGGGCAACTGCCTTCTCTCTCTTTTCTACGGCAGATGTTGTATTCAAATTTTTAGTCCTTTCCGACAGCTTTTTCTTTCTCGCTGTCTTTCATTTCGGGTTTGGTAATCAGCATCATCGCATCTTTCAGCTCATGCTGAATTGTGTAAGTGTCGCAGTACCAGTTATCTACATACCGCTTGCAGACGGCAAGCTGAATGTCAAGAGGTCTGCGGCGGAGTGTACCCTCTGTCATACGCAGGAGCTTTGCGACAGCAGGCAGGAAATAAAGACAGTCATCGCACTTATGCTCCGCTATCTCCCTACGCTGTTCGGCATAATTGTCCGAGGTGAATTTTGCGATTATTTCATCAACGGACTCTTTGTAAATGCCGTCATAGTTGAACAGCATACGGTCTTTATCGAAACGCCCTTTGAACGGGATACCGCTTGCGGCGAGGGCAATGCTTATCAGCTTTCCCTTGTCAGAATTTATTGAAACATATTCCTTGTTGTTGCTCTCATAATCGTCACCAACAAGAAAAACATAGTCACTCATTCAAAGCCCCCTTTCATCAATCCTCGTCAAACAGAGTACGGGGAGAATCCTCATACAAAGTAGCCTTGTCCTTATCCGCAGGAGCGCTGTCCGTCAAACTATCAATATCCGAATCGAACATACCGCCGTCACGTAGCTTTTCAAGCTGTTCATGCTCACGCTCGATTGCGGAGAAAAGGTCTTTGCCACTCAGCTTGTACTTGTCGGACAGGAACATGATGTAGAGCTTGTTATATTCTGCTCTATCCTTATCAAGCTCCTTTGTCTCGTCAGCGATAGCTTTCTCACGCTTGGCGATCTTCTTTTCGAGCTTCGCCAGCTTGTCAGCGATAGAAGTTGTAGCCATATCATCACCACCATTCTGAAATTTCAGTCGAGCCGTATACTAAGCCCCACACTAAAATTATAGCGCACTTTCGGGGTGAAAGTCTATTCGCAGTGCGCATGAAGTTGAGTGCGCCATAAAACTTTTCTTATTGTGAAATTGTTATGGGGAATTTTGAAACGGGCATAAAAAATGCAGAGCTGGTGTTGCTCTGCATTGATGTGGGTTATTTAGTTTTATGTAGTGAGTTATTAGGAAAATTCAAATTTAGAGAAAGTATTTATCTCGTTCAATACAATAGCATACTTCTCCAATAGGCAACTTGTGTTCTCTTTTAAACCTTTCAACCGTATCAGTAATATGCATTTTGGATTTTGTTAATACTTTACCTGACTTCGTATTTTCAGCTCTGTGGTATGCTTCGAGCTTTAGAAATTCTGTGTTCCTAAATGTAAAATCAATAAGTCCTTCTAACGCTTCTCCAGCGTATCCATTGCCCCAAAATTGTTCTCCAATACAATACTCAATTTCTGCCGTATGACAATCAGAGTATACTTTGCAAAATGCTATTTGACCGATATTATGGCTGCTCTTTTTTTCAATAATTGCCCATCTATAATAATCAAGATTACGATAGCCTTCAATATACTTTGTCAATAAATCTTTGACTTGTGAAACATCTGAATAAACAGGTTCACCGTATTCAAATTGAATGTTCGGGTTAGAAGCCCAATTCTCGAATACATCACCGCAATCCTCATAAGAAAAACGGCGACAAATTAGCCTTGATGTTTCAAAAGATATTGTTCCTATATGCTTCATATTTTCCTCCGATATATTTCGATTTTCACGAGCAATCCGATTACCTACTCTTATCCCTAAATTATATCACACTACCCCAGAAAAAGCAATCCCATTTCCGAAAAATCCTCCCTCAGAAATTTCCGAAAAATCCTCCCTCAGAAATCACCGTCATCATCAACAGAAATTCCGTGCCCCAACTATGCAAGAGGGAGAACCCTAATGAATAAAGTGTAAACTTATCGAAAAATTATGCCCGTTTTACAGATTTTCGTACTTGTATAATAGAGGGAGTGCAGCGGATCACCTTGTCGTCACTTCATACAGATTACCGCTGTTGAATATATGCACAAGGGAGAATCACCATGAACAAACTGTAAACTTTTCAGAAAATCATGCCCAAAACCGTAAAAACTCCGGTAGTAAAGTGAAGGGTGTTTTCATAGGCAGTCTGGCGGGGCAGAAATTTGAATGTAACGATAAGCATATCAACATTCAAAATCGGCTCAGGAGAGCCGAGGAAATAGTTTCACCGGACTGCCGCCCACCCAGCATCATAACTGCGCCGAAGTCCAGTAAAATGCTTGTAGAGCTGTGCGGTACAGAGAGAAAGTCGCATAGCTCCAAACACGCAGGAGCGTGAAAAACAGCCGTAGAACGGCGAAAAACAAGTGAGGGCGTGAAACGCCCGATCAATTTTCACAAGCACGGTATAAAGTATTACGATTACGCTGAATCGTAAACTTTATACGGCTTGTCAGGGGAAAATCCCCTAAGACCCCTGAGAACGATTGCAGGAGCAATCGAAAGACAGGCGACAGAGCCGCCGAGAAAGAGAGGACAACAGAATGTCACTATTCAAAAAGCCCGAAAAAGGTTTCCTTGCAAAGCTGTTCAAGCACAAGCAAGTCGAGGAGCTTGCGGAAGAACTCGCCCACACCTATGCGGACGAAATGCAGGCGGATATGCTGTCAGAAAATTCTCAAACGGATACCGCCGAGGACACCGCTGCCGAGCAGATACCAATGCTTGAAGTCACCGAAACGGGCGAGGTGGATTTCACCGAACCGCCCGAAAATGCCGAGGACGAATCACCACCGCAGGACACCCCCGACAGCACCGAGCCGAGCGAAGTCCGCAGGCATCTGATAACATTCCGAGTGAATGACGCAGAGCTTGAAGCCATTAACCGCCGATATGCTGAAACAAGTTTCAAAAGCAGGGGCGATTTTTGCCGTTATTCTGCTTTGACCGTGATGAATGTTGAGGAAGATACCGAGGATATAAAGCAGATAGCGAGATATATTTCCTCTATCTCCAATTCATTCAATCAGGTAGCCCACCGTGTCAATAAAGGCGGTAAGCTGTACGATGAAGATATTGCCGATATGAAAGCGAGGTTAGAAGTAGTTTGGCAGTTACTCGTATCCATACGATCCACACGGGAGCGTACAACGCAATTGCTTATATCTGCAACCCAGACAAAACCGCAGACCGCAAATATGTTGTTAGCAACTTGTGCGTATCTGCTCCATCTGGAGCATCAGAACAATTCCGAAATATCCGAGAGACAGTCGGCACAGGACGGTGCAGAAATGCCGCCCAGCACATAATACAATCCTTTGCCCCCGGTGAAGTTTCTCCCGAACGTGCTTTGCTTATCGGGCAGGAGCTTTGCAAGGCACTTTTCAACGACGAATACCAGTATGTTTTAGCCGTGCATTGCGACCATGAACATATCCATAATCACATCATCGTGAACAATGTAAACTTCTACACGGGCAAGACTTTTGAGACAGAACATAATCAGGGTAAGATACCCGAAAGGGCGTGGACAAAGCTCCGCACCGTATCGGACGAGCTATGTAGAAAGCACGGACTTTCTACTATCGAAAATCCGCATCTGTCTAAGGGCAAGAGCCATTGGGAGTGGGAGCTTGACAAGCAAAATCTATCGTGGAAAGAACAGCTTAAACGAACCATTGACGAGGTTATCAAGGTCAGCGAGGATTTTGAGGATTTCCTCGCCAAGTGCGCCGAGTACGGCATACTTGTTGACTACAATCCCGACCACAAGATCGACCTGAAATTTATGCTTGCCGAGCAGAAAGAACGCAATCCGAGGGCGAAGTTTACCCGTGCGAAAACGCTGGGCTACTTCTACGAGAGCAAGCAGATCGCACGGCGTATCGAGAGTTACAAGTACCAAATGTCGCACAGCACCAAAGCAAAAATCATTCGCACCACAGCGGAGAAATTTCAGCAGTCGCAGGGCTTGCAGAACTGGGCAGACCGTGAGAATATGAAAGCGGCGAGCAAGGCTCTCAACGAAATGACCGCAAGCAATTCAACGCTTGAAGAATTGGAAAGTGCAGCTCATACCGCCTTTGCAAAGCGTATGACCGCAACAAACGCTATGGACGATATTAAAGAAAAATTCGACAGGATCACGGAACAAATTCCTGTTGTTGAGGAGTATTTCAAGTATAGGGGGCATTATCAGCATTATCTTTCTCTAACGGGCAAGGAAAAGCAGAAATTCGCCAAGAAATGTTCCTATGAATTGGAGCAATACAAAGCGGCTTTTGCTAAGGTGAAAACAATGTTTCCCGACACAAAAACTCCGACGGCAGAAACTCTGCGTAAACAGCAGACCGAACTCAGAGAGCAGTTTGAAAAACGTTCAGCCGAGTATAATTACTACAAGAAAGAAGCGGACAGGCTTGCACGGCAGATACGGCAGAAGCGTGACAGTCAGAAAACCATTGATCGCTACTTACAGAATGAACAGGCTGCCAAAAGAAAGAAAAATCAGCTTGAATAAAGAAAGGATTTATGTATGAGCAAAATAGGATATATCCGTGTTTCTACGGAACATCAGGAGACAGCAAGACAGCAGGAGATCATGGACGGCTATCAGGTTGACCGCATCTTCTCCGAAAAGCTGTCAGGAGCTAACGCAGACCGCCCACAGCTTCACGCTATGCTTGACTATGTGCGTGACGGAGATACCCTCTACATCGAGAGTATCAGCCGTTTAGGACGCTCCACAAAAGACTTGCTGAACATCATTGACACCCTTACCGAAAAGGGCGTTACCCTCGTCAGCCACAAGGAAAATATCGACACCGATACTCCGTCGGGAAAGTTTATGCTTACCGTCTTTGCTGCCCTCTCGCAATTGGAGCGTGAACAGCTCAAACAGCGACAGCGTGAGGGTATCGAGATCGCCAAGACACAGGGCAAGTACACGGGACGGAAACCCATTGAAATCGACTGGACAAGGTTCGGTCAGCTTTATGGGGAATGGAAGTCGAAGAATATCACGGGCAGGGACTTTATGCGGAGAATGGACTTGTCGGCTAATACGTTTTACCGCCGTATCAGGGAGTATGAAGCAGAACACGGGATCGCAGAGCCGACCTCTGCTTGACATCCACCTCAGACGAACGGAAATGCCCATCAGAGCTGTCCGAGCCTGCGGAGCGGAAAACTAACCGCCTGAAAAAGAATAGACCTGAGAAGTGCTTGTGTGAGCAAATCTCAGGTCTTTGTCTGTTATTCAGTTTCAAAAGGGTATGCTGTCATTGTGGCGCGCGCCATAACGCTGAAATGGACTTGTACGGAACGGTTTACAGGCGCGCCAATAGACTACATTCAATTGCAATCACAAAGTCTCTGTGGAAATCATACTATTTCAGCGCCAAAATGCCCCCGGCAGTACGGATAATAAGAAGATGATCTGTGTTTATTTTCGACAGCTAACCCAAAACCCAAGGAATCTCAATATTTCAGCTCTCTGATTGTGCAGATAGAGAGAAGAAAAGCAAATTATTTTCTGACCGTAACGGTGTAAGTGCCATTCGCTGACTCGCCTATCTCAATGGAGAATCCGGTGTCTACGGTCTGACCACCGTTTGCATCATACCAATGGAAGCCGGAAATGCTGCCCGTCACTGTATCGCCTGTATGGTAGAAATTATCCGTGTCGGTATCATCAATTATGCGAATAAGCCGTCTGCCCTGATCCTGATTGGTGAACTCGCTGCCGCTTGCATAGCGGAAATAGGTGTTCCAGCCGTACTCGGTCGTTGCATCGATGTGATAGATGCGAACGCCCTCGCCTGCGGTCTGCCACCACACTGTATTTCTCCCGATACCGCTGTTGTTGCCGTCCTTTGTAGCATACTCCACGATAAAATATTCTGAGAAGTAATCATCGGCAAGCTGTCCATTGGGAATGATGAGGCAATTTCCTGCATCCGTCTGCGCATTGCGGAGCGTAAAGGTCTTTGTCCCCTCTTCGGGATACCATACCTGTACCTGATCCTGTGTATACCATCCCTCCATCAGCTTGGAAAATGCGCCAAAATCCGAGCCTGCATCCATATCCATCAGCTCGATGCCGGCAGTGCCGTGCATCCCTTCACCGTCGCTGGGATTTGTGAAGAGGTAATAGTCCGGCAGACCTGTGCAGTGACCGAGCTCATGGCAATAGGAGCTGATATAGTTCACATAATTATCAGTACCCTCAATCTGTGCATTGCCGGTGATAATGTGTCCTATGCCAACGCCGTCCACACGGTAATCCGGATCGCCGAATGCGCCCTCACACGGCCACCAGTTATCATCTCCTGCCTTTGTGGGAGTGGTAAAGAGTGTTGCATCAATTCTGCCGTCACCGTTGCCGTCAAACTGCGAGAAGTCAACCTGATCTTTGAACGCCTCATAGCACTCCTCAGCGATCTTGACCTTATCGGTATCATAAGCCGACTGATTTTTCTTCGTGGTATAGCGGAACACCTGTCCTGTGAAATTCATACTGCCCTTTGAAGCGCGTTCGTAAAATGCCGGAAAGCTTTCAAAGGGATAGCAGTTGCTTGCTTCATTCGCTGCTCCGAAGGATATCTGATTCAGCTCGTCAAGTGTAGGCTCATAATCATAGCGGCAGTCCGGGAAATCCACATAGAATACAACAAGCTTTGCGTCGCCCTGTGTCGGGAGAGAAGCACCGTGCTTTGCCATATTTGCGGTGATAAATTCGCCCTGTACCTGCGGTTCATCATTATCACTTACCCATTCCGGCGTCTCACCGGAAACAAGCAGACTTTTCAGCAAACACAAGTCAAATACATCAAGCCTGTCATCTTTACACAAATCTCCTGCTTTCCAGTTCGGCAAATATGTATCAGGAACTGCCAGCAGCCATTTTTGCAGAAGTACAGCATCACCAACGTCTATCTGACCGTTGCTATTTATATCTCCCATAAAATAGCCGCTTGCAAGTCCTTCATATGGCTGTGTGGCTGGTTCGGAAGAGGGCTCGGTAGGCTCAGGCTGTGCATTTGCAAGGTCAAATCTTTCGGCATCGTCCTTGATCTTGCTCCACATATAGCGAAGCATCCAGCCGTCGAAATCCGTAATTTTTGCCGCAGAGCCTGCCATCATGATAGAATTTTCTCCGCCCGGAAAACCTCCTGGCGGGAAACCGTCTGATTCGCCTTCACCACCATAGAAATCCGTCATGCCGAAACCGTGACCGATCTCATGCTCCAGAACATGAAGGCTGCCGTTCTGAATCATACCAAGATAAGCTGTATCTGAAAGACGCTGTCCCCAGTCACCGCCGCAGCCGCCGATATCCGGAAATCCCTGTGTAGCCCACATATACATATCAAATCTCTTGTCCAGTCCGCCCGGATATTCATATCCGTTTTCTGCAAAGTGGTCAAAGCGTGACAGCTCCGATGGTGCGTATGGCTCTCTGTCCGGAATAGTATCTCTGCCATTTGAAGTATCGTACTGTGCATCATAATACTTTGTGTTCGTATATACAACTTCGTCATCATGCAGATCAAGGAGACAGCTCTTGTCGATGACCGCCCAACCCACGATCTTTACATCAATATGTTCATAAGGCCAGTTTTCATAGCCTGCAAGCCAGTCATTCCACGCATTGATACAATTAGAAAGAATTTTCTCAAACTTCTGCCGCTGCTCATAGGTAACGGTCTTATAGGACTGCCACTTCACTACATAATTGATCGTACCCTTTCCAGCAACAATCTGGTCAAATAATGTATTGCGGCGGACTGTGGACTGCTCACGCTTGATGCGGTTCTGCCAGATCCAGTCAGCAGCATACTGATATTCTGCCGGCATATCGCTGATGCTTTCAGCAGAAGCGGTGATGGTGACAGGCAAAGTGAAGAAGTGTCCACTCTGTGCCGCTATTGGTGTGATGCACATTGCAAATGAAAGCAATACGGCGGTAATCTTATTTCTTGTTTTCATAAATACCCTCCTGATTATATTTTTTTGTTTATGCGAATCATGAATAGCTCTATAGTGAAATTATACAGTTTTGAGTATAAATTGTCAATATATTATCGTGCGTATTTGCATACATAAATTTCAAAAGCAATTGTAATATTGTCTTGCAATTTTACGATAAATGTGCTATAATTTTACCAAGAAATGTTTTATGAGGTGAGAAGATCATGAAAAAGAAACCATTGATCGGAATTGTGATATCTATTCTTGCACGGAATCATATCCGAAACATTGTGCGTGGCGCTCTTGCTCAGGTAAATCAGGCAGGCTGTGACTGCATCGTACTTGCACCATTGTGCCATTTCACACAGTGTGAACACGAGCACTCCGAAGCGGAACGCAGTATTTACCAAATGATCCTTTCAGATGCTTTTGATGGCTTTCTGTACATTAAGGATGATGTAACAATGGGCAGTGAGGTCATTCAGGAAGTAGAAGAGCTTTTGCTCAGCTCACAAAAATATGTCATGACTGTGGACGAACGGGAGCACCCGATCTTTAACAGCACGCAGTATGATGATTATTATGATTTCGGCAAGGTCGTCCGACATTTGATAGAAGTCCACGAGTACAAAAAAATATATTGCCTGACAGGTCCGCAGGTGCTTTTTCAGGCACAGACACGCCTCAAAGCTTATCAGGATCAGATGACGGAACACGGCTTATATTTTGATGAAAGCTATTATAGTTACGGTACATTCTGGGTGGATTCTGCGATCAACTATGCACAAAAAATCATCTCCGAAAAGCTTCCCAGACCTGAAGCGATCGTCTGCGGCAATGATGTAACTGCAATTGCACTTATCAAAACACTGATGAGCGCAGGTATTCGTGTTCCGGAGGACATCGCTGTCACGGGATATGACGGATATTTGTTTGCAGCGAATATTGATGTTACGCTGACGACCTATAACCGCAATCATTATCAGCTCGGTGCAGACGCAATGCGCCGGCTGTACCGTAATCTGACTGGAACACTGTGCAGTCAGGTACACCATCCAGAAAGCGGGTTCATCATTGGCAGCTCGTGCGGATGCAGTACCGTTCCGATAAAGCAGACTATACAAGTGCAAAATGAAACAGTACCAAAAATGTGGGAAGAGGACATATTCTGTGATGATCTGCCATTCAATCTGGCAAAAGCACAGAATGTATCAGATCTGCTGCAAAGATCTTTATTTCATGCAAGAAAGTTGTATCAGGTAAAGTCTCTGCGTATTTATATGCACGAGCAGGATGGATTCCTTCGCTGTGCAGCATCACAGGGAGATGATTCAAATGCAGAATTTACCTTTTCTGAAAAAGATGCTGCCGGATTTTTGCAAAACAACGATGCATCCGAAATCATATTTTTGTCACCGCTTCATTTTCAGAAACGTGATTTTGGTATGATTGCACTGACATTTGAAGTGCCTGAACGGATTTACGACCATTATTATCTCCTTTTTGTCACACAGACAGAGCTTGCTCTGGACAGGCTGACGGTACAGGAAAGCCGCATAAAAGAAAACAGCATCCGTACACAGCATCGTGAAGAAATTCGGAATCATCTGACATATCTGAGGGAATCCATCAGAAAAGAGCCGGGAAAGCCTTGGAAAGTGGAGCAGATGTGCAGGATCGCCAGTATGGGAAAGAGTACGCTGCAAAAGCAGTATAAATCCTGTTTCGGGAAAAGTATTTTTGAAGAGTTGATACAATTTCGTGTGGAGCTTGCAAAGCATCTGCTGAAGGATACAGCTCTTTCACTGGGCGAAATTTCGAAGAAGTGCGGATATTCCTCGGACAGCTATTTTATGAAGCAATTTAAGAGTATTACCGGAACCACACCGAGTGCCTTCAGAAAAAAGATTCAATGAGTAAAAAGTGAAGAAAAGTGGTGAGATGATAATAAAAGATAAAAATCGAATCGGCTTGTGAGAAAAATCAGGGCTATGCCTTCCGCAGACAATTACGGAGGACATAGCCCTTTTCTTATGCTATGATACTATTTATTCAGAATCTCCTGCATCATATTAGCCCCGTCCTTGAAACCGACCTTGTAGGCAGCTCTCATTTCAGCGGCAGCAGTATCGCTCACGCAGTCAAGTATTTGGTGGAACACGTCAATCTGCTCCTCGTTCAGTGAATTTTCAAACGGTATGCAGAGTTTATTGAACTCATCGGAGAACTCCGCGGAGTGAATATCGCCCTGTCTGTAATTGTACATCGCATCAATCATTTGTATTCGTCCTTTCGGTTTTATTGCTGTAAAACCAACCGTCCAAACATTACCAAATTTTCGTTGTTAAGGTGTTGCTTACGGCACGCCTCTGAGCAATTCTATCACAGAGCTGCACACCATGATGCG
>ULWQ01054469.1_pt1 | contig 10651 bp, 8 predicted proteins | sample 1960491 | NCBI WGS metagenome assembly ULWQ01 (sample SAMEA4835816, study PRJEB28245) | human gut metagenome | biome: gut microbiome; material: fecal sample | place: Denmark | collected 2008
TCCTTCGTATGATATTGAAACTCTTCTATTCGTTTTGTCGCCTTGCCTGTGCATAAAATCATCACCCCTGTTGCAAGCGGGTCCAGTGTTCCGGCATGGCCGACTTTTAGTTTTTTCACTCCTATCCGGCGGCAAATATGATAGCGGGCATGCCCTACTACTTTAAATGAAGTCCATCCGAAAGGTTTATTGAAAAACAGTACTTCTCCTTTTTTAAAATCCATCAGCCAATTTCTAAGTTGTATCCAAGCAGCAGCATTACCAAAATGGTTCCGCCAACAATAATTCTGTACCAGCCAAATGCCTTAAAGCCATATTTCGTAACGAAGCTAATAAAGAACTTGATAGCCAGCAAAGCGACAATAAAAGCTACTACATTACCTATAATAAGTGCCGGCATATTGTTGAGAAGAATCTCCGTACCACCATCTAAGAATAGTTTCAACACCTTGTAACCGGTTGCCGCAAACATGGTTGGCACGGCAAGGAAGAATGAAAACTCGGCAGCATCTTTGCGAGTCAGCTTCTGGGCCATACCTCCAACGATGGTAGCCATCGAACGGGATACTCCCGGTATCATGGCAATGCACTGAAACAAACCGATATTGAATGCCTTTCTTTCTGTCAGCACTGTATCTTCGCTTCCTTTCGAAAAGATCTTATCGCAGAACAACATGAATATACCGCCGATCACCAACATCACTGCCACTATTGCTACACTCTCCAGCATCTCGTCTATCTTATCGCTGAACAGGAATCCCAAAATGGCGGCAGGAATAAAAGCTACCAGCAGTTTCCAGTAAAAATCGAATTTATGCAGAAAACACTTCAAAGCGGAAGCACCCGCAGGAGCCGGTGTATGGTTCAACCGGAAAAAGCGTTTCCAGTAAAGGCAGACAACTGAAAGAATTGCGCCAAACTGAATAATTACAGTAAATGCTTTTACAAATTCTGTACTTTCTACTCCTAATATGTTTTGTGTAATAATCATGTGTCCTGTAGAAGAAACCGGTAGAAACTCTGTCAACCCTTCTACAATAGCAATAATAATCGTCTCAAATGTTGTTAAATCCCCCATCTTTATTCTTCTGTTTTTTGTGTTTTAGGTTTGCGTAATACAGCGTAAATCATAGACAAGAAGCCAAACAGGCAAACGACTGGCGCTACCTTGATTCTGCGTACACTGAAAATATCGGGTTCAAAAGAGGTTTCGGACGATGTAGGTCCCGTCATCAATAGAAAGCCGATAATAACAATCGCCATCCCTATCGCGAGCAAGATAAAGTTCACTTTATCAAAGGCAAATTTCTGCTTGTCAGACATAGTTTATTTAATTACAAATTACTAATTTCAATCATTCCCTTAATCTATCAGTCGGTTGTTACGGATGCTAATCACACGCAAACACAGGTTTGCCGTCAGCCATTCGCCATCCGCTAAATATAGTACAGGCTGTTTGCTTTCATTCTCAAGTATTTATTCATGGAGAAATAGGCGCATAGCCACGTTATTACAATTCCAAACGCCAATACGCTTGCACAGACTATCAACATGACTTCAGGCGTGATGACCTGAAGCAATTCCTGTTCGTACGTCACGGCCCAATAAGCGGTCCCCATCAATATGGAATCGGCAACGATGGCTGCCAATATCCCGCTCCATACATTCTTTCGAAGGAATGGCCCCCGGATGAATCCCCAACTCGCTCCTACCAACTTCATGGTGTGAATGAGGAAGCGTTTGGAGTAAATAGCCAGTCTTATGGTATTGTTTATCAGGGCAAAAGAGATAAAAGTAAGCACTACCGCCAAGGCAAGCAGTACCAGACTGATATTTCGTATGTTATCATTCACGGCGTCAATTAACTCCTTTCGATAGAGCACATCTTGTATGTTGGTGTTCTTTTTAATCATTTTCTCTATCTTCGCAATGCTGTCGGAGTTTGCATAATCGGAATGGAGTTTGATTTCAATGGAAGCGGTAAAAGGGTTATAGCCCAAGAATTCTTCCGGATCGGTTCCCATTGCTTCCGTCTGTTCTTTCAGTGCTTGTTTTTTAGAAATATATTCGGATTGTTTCACGAAAGGTTCCTGATTCAGCTTCTTCTGAAGTTTCAGTATATCCGCTTCTTTCATGTCGTCACTGATAAGAACGGAGAAACTGATATTCTCGCGGACATATACGGAAAGATTGTGTGCTGTCAATACGAAGAAGACAACCAGTCCCAGCAACAGCAACACTAATGTCGTACTGATACTCGACGTAATGAACTGCATGTCGAAGATTGAACCTGACTTATATTTGTTTTGATCTCCCATGCGTTATCTCTTTTTTCGGAATACATAAATCATGGAACTACTGCGTTCTTTCCGTCCTAAAGCATTAAACCATGCTAACGTTCCGACAAACATCCCTTTCAGGAAACTGCACGAACTGCCACGATGTTTTTCGCTCAACATGGATACGTAGAACGCATCGAACGGCATCGGATGACGCGCCGCCATAATAAAGCCATGACGGGAAGCCAATTGTTGTATAGTGCCCGGAGTAAAATGCCAGAGATGACGGGGAACGTCGTATGCCGCCCAATACTCGCCATAACGTTGAGCATCATAAGAAGAGCAGTTGGGTACAGCTACAATCAATACTCCTTTTTCTGTCAGCAACTCATGAAGTCGCTGCCACACCTCATCAAGGTGTTCCAAATGTTCCATCACATGCCAAAGAGTGATAACATCAAAGCTGCCGGGAGCAAACTCTTTCAAAGCCGATTCGGGCTTTACGTCCAGATCGAAATGCAACTTCGCAAACTCACGTGCCTGCAGACTTTTCTCCACCGCCTCCACTTTCCATCCCCGGCGAACCATCGCATCAGAAAAGTAACCGGTTCCCGTACCTATATCGAGCAAACGCCCTGTTTTACGATGCGCTTCCTTAGCTACCAGGCGCGCTTTGCGGCCCAGCATATAGGAACGTACATAATGGTAGATATTATTCATCGCGCCTTTGCGCGTATCAGTGTGAGAGATATAGTCGGGAGTCTCATAATACTTGCCTATCTCTGCTTCCACGGGGACTCCTTGTGTGAATGTAAATCCACAGTCCTCACACGAATACAGTTCAAACTGTTCGCCCGAAGCATAAAAATCCGTACAAGTCATGACGCGTTTCAAGTGCGCACCGCCACACACCGGACAAGCATTTATACTGAGTTTCTCCATTAACTTTCTAAGCAAAATTAAGTGCTGCCTCAAACCACAAGACAACACTATACCCGAATTTGGTGCAAAGAAACAAATAAAAAGTGATGGATTGGGGTTTCGTTAAGGACTTTTAATAGATAAACCAATTAAGACATCAGTATCTACAATTAGGCTAGCTGAAATATCAAGTACATATTCTGTATGCGTAGACATGTTGCTAGGCAAATTTAATCTATTATATTGAGAAAGCAACCTTTCATTTCCGCATTTATAAAAAGATACCCTGACACAGAATATTTTCTAATTCCATATCAGGGTAAGACACTCTGTTTTATCGAACAATAATATAAAAAACTACCCTGACACTTAAGAATATTTCTATAACATGTCAAGGTAGTAATCGAGCTATAAATCAGGGAGTTTTACAAGTTTTTCAAAATTAGTTTTCCATATATCAAGTTCAAATAGAACTCCATCAACATCCACATTTAAGGATGCAATAACCTCAACTCCATCAATATCTGTAAATTGAAATTCACTAATTTGTCTACCCAATTTCCTACTTTCATTTATTTTCCCCTGTGGAAACAAATACAAACTACCCATTTCCCCATCATCCATTGGACATACTAATAAGCCATTCTTCCAATCTTCAGACATTTCTAAAGATGACTTATGAACAAGTAATTCAATAAGTTGTTCCTCTTGCTTAGTCGGTATTCTATAAAATTTCATGTATTCTTCCTATATTAAATGTTCCATCAGAAAGTTTAAAAGCTGTATACTGTATATTTCGACCACCTATTCTAATAATCTGATTGAAAGGTCTACCAAAGTTGCGGATATTCAAAAAGAAAAGCCGATGATAATACCTTTTTTACCAAAGTTGACCCATTTTCATATTTTCGAAGAGCCAATACCCACCCATCGTCCAAATGGAGATTCTCATGAAAATTAGAATCTGCCACAATTCCTTTTTCAAACAATTCAGTTCGCGACATTTCCTGCTCATCTAATTCTATAAAACAAAGATATTTCCCTTTATAGGTCATCACTTTAGAAGGTAACTCTGCACCATCCGAACCTGGAGAATCCGCCCCTTTAATACTATAAATAATGCTGGAATCATTTGATAATACTTCATTTATTTCAATATATGGAGTTTGTAGATATCCACTATCTATCAATACTTTAACTTGTTCTGCCACTCGTTGATGTATCTCCACTGGCGAAAAAGAGGGGGAAACACATCCTCCCAATAAAATAAATAAGATAACATAAACCAAGTTTTTCATAAGTATATTATTAATATTTTACATATCGTACTAAATCTGTATTACCCAATATTCGAATAGATTTTACCCGACTTTGATTTTTAGTATATTCGTACAACATTCCTTTTCTATCTTTCTTTAGTCCATTATCTTTTAGATAAACTGCATTTCTGCGCTGGGTAGGAGATAGTGCTAAATTACAATGGAATTTGCCTGTAATATTTCGAAATTAATAAAGAGTTACTGTTTGCACAATCAAAATCTATCCAAATAGTTTTTTGTAAAAAATAAAAAAATCGCTGTTCTATCAATACATTATTTAGCTTTGCAGAAACTTTATAAAAGCCAATTTTCATATTTCTTTTTTCTAACAATCTTGGAAGTTCATAAGCCTTTATAAAACCACTATATATTATTTTATCATTCAATGAAATAATAGTATTAATATCTTGGCTATTTTCATACGAGTTCCCTACAAAGATCAATGTAGATCTAGATGCAAAACAAACAATACATACACATAATAACATCAGCCCGACTGTTACCATTAATACTTTTCTATTTTTCAAATTCATTTATATCATCTCCATTTAAGACCTAAACTATAGACATCAACAATATTATTATCATAGTGAACATATGGATAAGGTATTTTTCTATTCATATAATTCAAGGAATTACTACCTCTATTTATATTATATTGTTGTTGCAGCATAACTTTTCTTTGTGTTGAATTACTATTGTGAAAAACACCTCCTTGTTTCATTATATTAAATGGATTCTTTGAATGTAGCAATCCGGCTGCATGTCCAAATTCATGAGTTGCAGTAAAGGTGTTATTGTGAGACAGATTATTAGACAATAAATTATTATTCGCAAAATCCCTTGACGCCAAAGTCATTACTTTTCCACCAGACATACTTGTAACTCCACGAGCCCCTTCACCATCACTATCCGCCAATACAAATAAATGGTCTGCACTTTCAACATCCTTCATAGAAGTTACCACTTTGAGATCCATATCAACCTTTAAATTATAAGTTTTGCCATCACTCCATTCAAATTCTCCTTCATAAGTACTTTTTATATCAGAAACTATATCTTTGGCAGCTCTCTTCATATTTATATTATCACTTGAATTATTGAATATTTTGGCAGTTACATGCATAGTCACAATATTGTCATTTAAAGTATACCAAATACTATCTCCGTTTATATCTATATTATTCACTGGATTATTTGCTCCATATTGATAAGGAGATAGAGAAACATACTTTTCTAAAAATCTATCAGTCTTCATAAATCTTCCCAATGTTGCATCATACATTCTTGCCCCATAATCATACCAATCCAATCCACCTTTCTGATCCAACTCTTTACCATTATACTTATATGGCTGAACGTTATTACATCCATTAGACATTAAACCACCAAAAGGATAATAATCATTCACTTCATCAACATTACCGGCCTCGTCAGTAACAACCCTTACATTACCTTGATGATCTTTCAGATAGAAATGAAACTTATTATCTTGGAAACTATAATATCCCGCCTCATTCAAGAGCATCTTCAAACTGCCATTCTCATAGATCGCATTACCACAATAAACGGTGGACGTGACGTTATTGTTTATAGTATGCGTGGTACGGACTTTCCTGCCGTCTGCAGCATATTCATATTCAATACTACTTCCATCAGCAAAGCTAATGTGACTAGGCAAATTTAAGATATTATATTGAATTTCAGATATTTTTTTGTTCAAATCTTTAGCCAGATTGCCATTTTTATCATATTCATACTCTACCGTTTCATTGACATTATCCTTAAACTCCATACCGTTACCAAATACAGAGTTGGTGGCATTGTCATAAACCGACTGTAATTGATTGCCATGGTAGATCAAATTCAGATTATCAACCAAACCATAAGAATCCGTACCCGTTTGACCGTATCTAAGCAGCCCCAAGATATTACCCATTTTGTCATAGCCGGTTATCTGTTCGTTGAAACGGTTACGGTTCTGTTTTAAGTTAGTACCTTCTCCATAAATAGCATCTTTCAAACGGGAAAGACCGTCATAAGTGAAACTGTAACCCTTTTCTTGCGGATCAATAACTGTAGCCATACCATTTTCGCCACTACGCCAACACATGCGGCTGATATTACCATTATAACAGGGAGTAGTCCCCTCTAGCGTTTCCTGATAGTTAAGCGTTTGGTTAAACAAAGGACCATTAATGCCTTTTATCCACGAACGAAGATTATATGCATAGTCGGTTCGTAACTCATATACACCATTACGTTTATCTGTTTTCAAACGACCTATCTCATCATACACATTGTCTACTAAAACAATAGGAGTATTATCATTCAACTGATAGCTAGTCTTCAATAGACGGTTGGCATGGTCATACGTATGCCGGTGCAATTCTACGGTTGGTCCAGTACCAGGAAATGTATGTATACGTTTTTCTTCCAAGGGATTTCCCGAGAAATTATAAGCTGTATGGACAATCTCCGTACCACCCAACTCATTATTACCCCTTTGCTGGATTATCCGGTAACGGTCGTCATAATACATTACCGAATACGTAAAAGTACCCGGACGGGCAGAGAGGAGCGATGTCCAAATCCCGGTCAGCTGTCCTTTACAACCACCTGCATTCCGCTTGCCATAGCCTGTTTCCTCTACGTAAACAGTGGTCATATCATTAGGGATGCCGTTCTTGCCCAAAAACTCATAGTGGTCGTAATAGTTGGCAGAAAGGAGACACGGAGACTCTAAGGTTACACCTTTCAATTGATAGCCTTTCAACCCGTTCTCTTCTTTTGCCCAATCGGCATACACGACGATAGTATCTAAAGAATTAGAAACATAATCCAACGTATTCGTACAAACTCCGGTCAATACTGTCCGACCGAAAGCATCGGGAATACTGAAACTCCATTCGTTCCGCTCACGCAGTTCGCCGTCTTGAGTAAAGACAGGATGATCGGCAGCATCATAAACGGTATAAACAGGATCGCATCCCGGAAGTTTCTTGTAAATACAGCGGTTATACTTATCGTAATGATAAATATAGGCATATTGCTGAAGAACGGGAGCCGTTTCAGACCATTCTCCTTCATCGAAAAAATAATCGGCTGCCATCGGAGGCAACATCATACACAGGTTGCCATAGTTATCATAAACATGGTACGTATCATAAGATAGTTGATTATCATCAGACTGACGAACGAGAACTATGCGACCGGCCTTGTCTTTAAATTCATAACTCACATGATTGTCTTCGTCTATCGCACGAACCACTTCCAATGTTCCGGCATCATATTCACCCGCACAAACCAAACTGTCATTCTTTATCCTATAACGGCACACGATAAAGCAACTGTCTACCCGATCAACTGCGTTTTTACGTTCTATATTGGTCAACACGTCTGTTTTGACCGGATGATTCTGCCAAGCAACTCCGGGACCATACTTCTTGACAATTCGGTTCAATGAAGAACTATCGTATTCAGGATAGCTGAAGGGAGAGCTATCTTTCTCGTAATAGCTTGCTTTACAAACGGCCTCACTGACTTCTGCGGATGGAAGAAAAGCACCGCCACCAGTCGATTCTGCTACCGGAAGCCAAAGTTTAGATTCGCGGTTGATTCCGTCATACTCCTGCAATGTGAGCAGGTCGGTTTTATAAGGAGTGAAGCCATGAGATATATGAAGTGAAGGATTCCCGAAATGGTCAAAATACTGTATCTCGCGAAGATAATCACAGGTGTGCAATTGGGAGAGATCATCTGTGGAGACAGTGGGAGTCAGAGTAATCACACAGGGCTGCCCCTCGGTCGTACACAAAGCATCACTAAAGTTCGGTGCCTCTATCGTCGTCGTGATCCGTCCGTTATCGACACTGCCTTCCGAAACAACATAATAGGTGCCTGAAGGAAGTTTCTTGACCTCAATGCGGGCATGTTTCTCATTCTCACACTGACCTTCTCCCGCATAATCGTCATTGCTGTAAAGGAGCTCACCGGCTCCATTCAAGATGCTCATATAAGTATCTTCCAGTTCCGAACCACAGTGACTAAACACCACATCCATCTCCTTTTGCAATACCAACTTATAAAAAACGTCATTCGCAGGTCTTGCCGGATAAGCATCCGTATAGTCTACAGAGGTATCTCGGGTATCGGAAAAGAAGAGTCCCGCCTTATATGTTCCAGCGTCGATAGCAAGTGCTTTTGTGTCTCCCGTTTGTGCAAGAAGTCGCCCGTTTATGGACAGGGAAATGTTGCCGTTCTTTTCCGCGTCGGTCACAATATAGTAGACGCCCGGGAGCAACACGGGTATATGAATACGGGCACTTTTGGCATTTGCACAAGCTCCGTCACCATCCGAATCGTCATTGAAATACAGCAACTTCTGCGTTTGGGAAAACACTTTCAAATAGGTGTCCGCAACTTCCGAACCGCAATTATCAACGGTCAGTTCCATCGGATTTTCAATCTCCAACCGATAGAAAACTTCATTGCCGGCTTTCTCCGGAAAATTGCCGGACATGAGTTCCGAGTTCTGAACATCTGTATATTGAAAGCTGTCCGCCCGGCTACCTATATCAATAGGACGAGAAAAACTGACTCCGGGAGCATACGTACGCCCACTCAAGTTCATTCTATAATACACGGCCCAAATAGGCGTGTCAGCATAAACATAAATATAATAGGTGCCCGCTCCCAAATCATACACATTCAGCTCGTAGTCTGTACCAAGCTTTTGCGTGCGGATGGGAACAACAGGATCATGCAAAGCTGAAAGAAGGTGAACACTGTAAGAATCCCCTTCCCAAGGACATTCAGTTCCATCATCATCCAGGCAAATCTCCATCGGTTCTGTCAGGGTGAAGCGATAAACTACATCATGCCGAGAATAATTATCCCAATAGTTATCACTGGCATTATAATCACATTGATAATCTATCGTATTTGCAGAATCAGCCAATGCAAAATTCTCACCAAATGTCCCTAACTCAAACGGATTGTAAAAATCTTCACCCAATTCACGAGGGGTTGTCTTTACATAAATAGTAACATCTTCCGCATCCACCGGTTTATACCCTTCATAGATGTTAGGTTTAGCAACCAGATAGTACACGCCAGGCAGCAAACCATATCCATAATCTCCCCATGCTTCCTCCACATAAATCGTACGACTCAAGAGGATGCCCGAAGAATTGAGCAAGAAAACAGTACCACTATCAGTGATACTGGGTTTTGCACTGGCTCTAATCTTCATAGGCTGCGTCACTGTTAGTTTGTAAAAAATATCCTTGGATATAAACACCCTCGTATCATCCATATCGGTCGGAGGTATAAATCCACAGTTAAAATTAGCTGTACTTTGGGTATCTTCATAAGTAAACGGTTCCGAATAGGTACCAATGTCAATAGCTGTTGCCATTCGTTCTTCCAAAGACTGTCCCCACGAATAGACAGAGCAGAATAACAAGAAAAATAAACATATATAAGTTTTCATAAAAAATCAATTTCATTATCAAGTTAAACCATTCATTGAATTACTTATCATTTACCAAAATGATAAATATACTGTTGAAGCATTACCTTACGGGCGTCCGCATCCAGATAATAACTATCTGTCAGCCGACTATAATTATCATATTCAAATTTCGTTATGACATTATTGGGATCGGTAATGGAAACAACTCCCTGCAAAGGGACATATTCATAGGTGGTAACCCGCGTATTACCGGGAAGTCTCTCACGAAGAGAGTTTATCTTATCCCATATCTCTTCAGTAGGTACGGCAAGTGAGGCCCAATCACCGAAAACGTCTTCGATGTCTCCATCATAACCAAGCGCCACACTCACCTGCTGCCGGGTAGCATTCTCTATCTTGGCTATAGGATAGCGGTTGCGATATCCCCAAATGAAGAGAACAGGCGTATCGTCTTTTGCCATAATTTCGCATACATTACTATTACTGTCATACGATTGGTAAACGACTTCATCACGAAAGTCCGCCATTCGGTCAGTTTTAAATTGCACCCTCACCGGGAGGCAGGTGCCGGACTTAAACAAGATCCTCTTTTCCGTGCATTGCTCGTCTTCGACGTGTTTATGCAAAGAGAGTATGGCAGGATAACCATCCAGATA
>ULWQ01054967.1_pt1 | contig 10646 bp, 6 predicted proteins | sample 1960491 | NCBI WGS metagenome assembly ULWQ01 (sample SAMEA4835816, study PRJEB28245) | human gut metagenome | biome: gut microbiome; material: fecal sample | place: Denmark | collected 2008
AAGATTGTGGTGGTATACAAAGGAATGGATATGCCGATATGCGAAGAGGTTTAATACAAAAAAGGCACTCGCATTACAAGCGCATTATGCAAAAAACAGATAGGCTAACAATATGAAAAGATCAATAAAACGTTTGCCCAAACGCACGCAAGAAGAGTTGGCGGTGTTGCAAGAGCTGATATTGTCGAATCTTACGAATGTGCGTATGATTATCTTGTATGGAAGTTATGCGCGGGGAAAATATGTCATCTGGGATGAAACATACGACGAACGTGGAGTAACTACTTACTACCAAAGTGATTTGGATATTCTGGTGATATGTGATACGAGAGACGCAAATAAAGCAGAGAGGCATGCGCGCGAGGTGATCGTTCCTAAATATGATACAAGAATGGAAGGAAAGCGGCATCCGGCACCGCCTAATATTATTGTAGAAACTCCAGTGACCATTAATCGAGCTATAAGAAGGAAGCATTATTTCTTTTATGAAATTATAAAAGACGGAATTCTACTGTATGACAATGGTACGTTTCAGATTGGTAAACCTGAGAAGTTGCCGTATCGGGAGATTAAGCAATATGCAGAGGAAGAATATGAAGAATGTTTCTACATGGGAGAATGTTTTCTAGATTCGGGGCATACTGCTTACGAAAAAGGTAATTTTAAATATGGCTCTTTCTTATTACATCAAGCCTGCGAACGTTACTACAAAACGTTTACTCTTGTGTATAGCGGTATTCGCCCTAAATCTCATGAATTGAAAGTACTGGGAGCGATGGTCAGAAGCTGTTCACGAGGATTTGCTAATGTGTTTCCTACCAATACTCCCGAAGAAAATAAAGCGTTTGATAAATTATGCAGGGCATATATCGAAGCGCGATACAACCGGCTGTTCACCGTTAACAAAGAGGAATACGAGTATATGCTGGCACGAACAGAGGTGCTGCGCGAAGTGACTATCCGGGAATGTGCTGCACGCATGACGTATTACGACGAGATGATAGAAAAAGAAGAGAAAGACAAGATATAACCATATATTGTAAAAATGAAGAATTACCCTCATCACAGCTATCTGTAATGAGGGTAATCACGTTAAAAGAGAGTTCCGATACATCTCCTTACTATCAAATTCTTATATGAAGAACTATTTGGTCACCTTGTAAGTTCCACTTCTATACTCCTTTGACTTCATCTCTCCGGGAAGGGTTACGGTAGCGGTAACACCCTTAGGAATGGTGAATTCCCAAATCCAGGTATCTCCTTCGTATTTCCAGGCGCTCTTGATGAGTCCGGCGGCGGAACGGTATTCGGCAGTTACGTGTCCCAATCGCTTGTCTGGAATGGGCTTCATAATGATGTGCTTGAAGCCGGGAGTAGTAGGATCGGCTGCAATGCCGGCAACAGTTTCCCAAATCCATTCACATACGCATCCGTAGGCATAATGATTGAAGCTGTTCATACCGCGTGGTCCCATTCCTTTGTCTATCATATAGCTGTTCCACCGTTCCCAAATGGTGGTGGCTCCATTGTCCACAGAGTATAGCCAGCTTGGGTTCTTACGTTGGAAGAGGAGTTCATAGGCAATGTCTTCCATGCCATTCTCCGTGAGGGTGGCCATGAGGATGGATGTGCCCAAGAATCCGGTCTGCAAGCAAAGATCGTGCTGTGCGAAGTTTTCACGCAGGCGGTCTATCATCTTCGCTTTGGGTTCGCCTTCCAAAAGCTGGTTCTTTAGGGCAAACAAGGCAGGAGTTTGCATAGTGTTGAGGATGGCGGTTTTGAAGGTGCCGTCCTCATTGAGGAAGTTCTCTTTGATGTATACCTTTGCTGAATCAGCCATTTGTTGGTACTTGGAGGCATTGCGACCGGTGACGGCAGCCATGTCTCGCATCATGAAAGCATCTATCACCCAATAGGAAGCGCTCAAATAGTTCCAGTAACTAATAGCATCAGGAAGCGGACCTTGGGGAGAGAAAGCCAGTCCGTTACAACTTTCCAGCGGTTCGTAGCTCAACCAGTCAGCCCATTGGTAGTTGCCGTTCTCGCCGCAGAGGGTCTCGTGGTTATACTTGGTGTCGTTGATGTGGTTCATAAACAGGTCCATGGCGTTCCAGTTCTCCTCAATAATTTGCGTGTCACCAAATTGCTTCCATACCGTCCAGGGCACGATGATTCCGGCATCGGCCCAACCCAAACGCATTTTCTCATCACCGTATTGTGCTAAGGGAGCCACTCCGGGGAATCCACCCAAACTGTTTTGGGTGTCGCGCATATCACGCATCCACTTGTGGAAGAACTTCATGGTGTTAGCAAAGAACGTACCGGTTTCGGCAAACACTTGTGTGTCTGCTGTCCAGCCCAAACGCTCATCGCGCTGCGGACAGTCGGTAGGTATTGAGAGGTAGTTGGATAGCTGCCCCCAATAGGTGTTGGAAATGAGCTTGTTCACAAGGTCGTTACCTGTGGTGATAGTGCCGGTTTCCATTTTCTTTGTGATGGAAGTAACGGGGATGGACTTCAACGACTTGATAGAGACATTTCCGGTGGCAGTTATGGAGACGTAGCGGTAGCCGAAGAAGGTGCAATGAGGGTAGTAGGTCACATAATTATCTCCGGCAGCAAAGGTGTAATCCAGACGAATACCGGTGTGGGGGATGCGCAGGTTTTCGCGATGGCAACTTCCTTCCGGACCGTCCATGCCACGAATCTTAGCACCGTTGCCGTCATTGAGCAACTCTGCGGGAAGGCAGGTCAACACTGTTCCCTCGGCAGCTTTGAATACGAAAGAGGGTACACCGGCACAGTTTTGCCCGAAGTCCACCACTAACGTCTCTCCCGGACTTACGGTCATCTCCTTGCCCGATGCGAACTCACGGGCGATAATCACCTTACCGAACTCGTTCTCTTTCGCTCCTTCTATATTCTTCCAAATATATGCTCTGATAGGAGCAAGAGCAAGATCTGTACGCAGATAGACTTCCGCTCCGTCCGAAGGCAGAATGTCGCCAGAAAATTCGGTGTTCTCTTCGGGTATGGAGAGTTTGTCCACACATTCGAAGCCCATCGGTTCGCGTGCATCGTACTCTTCTCCGTCAAAGATACCGGCATGTTTCACCGGACCGGCAATTCCGGCTTTCCAGTTTTCGAGATCGGTACCGTAGCGCTTCTTGCTTCCGTCAGAAAAAGTCAGTTCCAGTACACCGCGAAAGGCACATTTCTTGCCTATCATGCCGTCATGTCCTCCGGGGGTTATGATTTTATCAGCCCACCATCCCGGCGTCACCTGTACGGAAAGCATGTTCTCGGCGTTTGGCTTGGTATGGATAACGTCTGTAATATCATAGGTGAAAGAACGTTTGGTCTTGGCATAGTGTGTGAAGCCCGGTTTCAGGAATTCCCCGCCTACGGGTTTCCCATTCACATACAACTCGTAAACTCCCAGTCCAGCGGTCATCCACTTGGCAGAGACAATTTTCTGTTCGTTTTTCACGGTGGACACGAACCAACTCGCGCCATCGGCTGCGCGACCGTTGTTATGTCCTTTCACTACAGGGGCGTCTACTGCGGAAATCCATTGAGAGTCGTTCCAGGCTGATGCTTCCAATGCGTCAGTACGTTTTCCGACTTCGGTTGCGTTTATCAGTCCGCTATTCAAAAAAAGCGCGAGAATCATTATCTGGATAAGATTCGCAAAACAATGGAGATTCATTTTCATACTTATATGTATTTTTTAGTATTAAAAGATTAACTTAGAAATGCTGTTTTAGTTTTACGGGACTTGCACAACAAAATTACAGAATTATATGATATGACAGACGATTTCTACATTTTTTTTGACTCAATGATGGTTTCTGTTCAATCCGGAACTAGCTCATAAGTCCGATCCGATTGAACAGACGACAGGAGCTTTGTACATTGAATGATCGATTATCAAGCAAAACAATGATATATTGTAAAATAATATAATCAATACAATCATTCAGCCTATTGTACCTATTATTTACCAAATAAGAAAAGAAGATGCCAGTTATTCATTGCAATCATTCTTTCTTCTTTACACAAAAACCTCGAAATCGAATAAACTCTATTCAAGTTTTTAATAAATAACGAAGAGGTTTATTATAAACGGTATCCAAGTTTATTATAAACTCTTTTTTGACACTTTCAATACCTGAAATAGAATTATTACAACAAAAATGGGCAAGAACCTTCACAGTTTCTTGCCCATTCGTTATCCTCGTTATGCAATTTTGCACATTAACCTATTGAATTTTATGTAATAAAATTTATATATTTCATTGTTATTTCTTTATTTTATTGACCTCAAATATACAAAATAAAAACAAGAAAGTCAATAGGGAAATCGTGGTTATCTGAAAATAAACACGTAAATTTGTGCCTCGAATTAGATATTACAGTATAAATCACTATAAATAAAAACTTTATCACTATGGAGTACAATTTCAGAGAAATTGAAAAGAAGTGGCAGAAAAGGTGGGTAGAAGAGAAAACCTACCAAGTTACGGAAGATGATTCGAAGCAAAAATTTTATGTACTAAACATGTTTCCTTATCCATCAGGAGCCGGCCTACACGTAGGTCATCCGCTGGGATACATTGCTTCGGATATTTACGCCCGTTACAAACGACTGCAGGGCTTCAATGTACTCAACCCGATGGGATATGACGCTTACGGTCTGCCGGCAGAACAGTATGCCATCCAAACCGGACAGCATCCTGCCATCACTACCGTCAACAATATCAACCGCTACCGCGAGCAGTTGGACAAAATAGGTTTCTCTTTCGACTGGAACCGTGAAATCCGTACTTGCGACCCGGAATATTATCACTGGACGCAATGGGCCTTCCAAAAAATGTTCAACAGCTATTATTGTAACGATGAACAGCAAGCCCGTCCTATCGAAGAACTGGAAAAAGCCTTCGCCATCTACGGAAACGAAGGACTCAATGCCGCTTGCAGCGAAGATGTCAGTTTCACTGCCGAAGAGTGGAACGCCAAAAGCGAAAAAGAAAAGCAGGAAATCCTGATGAACTATCGTATCGCTTATCTGGGCGAAACAATGGTAAACTGGTGTGCCGAATTAGGAACTGTACTGGCTAACGACGAGGTAGTAGACGGAGTCAGCGAACGTGGCGGTTATCCTGTTATCCAGAAGAAAATGCGCCAATGGTGTTTGCGTGTATCCGCTTATGCACAACGCCTGCTTGATGGATTGGACACGATCGAATGGACAGATTCTCTGAAAGAAACCCAAAGAAACTGGATCGGACGTTCGGAAGGTGCTGAAGTGCAATTCAAAGTAAAAGACAATGATCTCGAATTCACAATTTTCACCACTCGTGCAGATACCATGTTCGGTGTTACCTTTATGGTATTGGCTCCGGAAAGTGAATTGGTGGCACAGTTAACGACTCCTGAACAAAAAGCAGAAGTAGACGCCTACCTCGACCGTACCAAAAAACGTACGGAACGCGAACGCATCGCCGACCGTAGTGTTACCGGTGTATTCAGTGGTTCGTATGCTATCAATCCGTTCACAGGTGAAGCAGTGCCCGTATGGATCAGCGATTATGTACTGGCCGGATACGGAACAGGAGCTATTATGGCCGTACCTGCTCATGATAGCCGCGACTATGCATTTGCCAAACATTTCGGATTGGAAATCCGTCCGTTGGTAGAAGGTTGTGATGTAAGCGAAGAAAGTTTCGATGCAAAAGAAGGTATTGTTTGCAATTCTCCGCGTCCGGATGTCACTCCTTACTGTGATCTTTCATTGAACGGACTGACCATCAAAGAAGCGATAGAAACAACCAAGAAATATGTAAAAGAGCACAATCTGGGCCGTGTGAAAGTGAACTACCGTCTGCGTGACGCTATTTTCTCTCGCCAACGTTACTGGGGTGAGCCGTTCCCTGTTTACTACAAAGACGGAATGCCTTACATGATTGACGAAGCCAGCCTGCCGCTTGAACTTCCGGAAGTAGCTAAATTCCTGCCTACCGAAACAGGCGAACCTCCATTGGGACATGCAACTAAATGGGCTTGGGATACAGTAAACAAATGTGTCGTAGAAAACGAGAAGATTGACCATGTAACTGTCTTCCCGCTGGAGCTGAACACCATGCCGGGATTCGCCGGTTCTTCGGCTTACTATCTCCGCTACATGGACCCGCATAATAATAAGGCATTAGTTGATCCGAAAATTAACCAGTACTGGAAAAATGTAGACCTATATGTAGGTGGTACCGAACATGCAACAGGGCACTTGATTTATTCTCGTTTCTGGAATAAATTCTTGTACGACATAGGTGTGTCTGTAATGGAAGAGCCATTCCAAAAGTTGGTAAATCAAGGAATGATTCAAGGTCGCAGTAACTTTGTATATCGTATCAAAGACACCAATACTTTCGTTTCACTGAACCTGAAAGATCAATACGAAGTTACCCCTATTCACGTAGACGTAAATATCGTATCTAATGATATTTTGGATTTGGAAGCATTCAAAGCATGGCGTCCTGAATATAAAACAGCCGAATTTATCCTCGAAGACGGAAAATACGTTTGCGGATGGGCAGTTGAAAAGATGAGTAAATCAATGTTCAATGTTGTCAATCCGGACATGATTGTTGAGAAATACGGTGCAGATACACTTCGTATGTACGAAATGTTCCTCGGCCCGGTAGAACAGTCCAAACCGTGGGATACAAACGGAATCGACGGTGTACACCGTTTTATCCGCAAATTCTGGTCGCTGTTCTACAGCCGTACGGACGAATATCTGGTGACAGACGAACCTGCAACAAAAGAAGAATTGAAGAGCCTTCATAAATTAATTAAGAAAGTGACAGGTGATATTGAACAGTTCTCTTACAATACATCTATCAGCGCATTCATGATTTGCGTAAACGAACTCTTCAACCTGAAATGCAGCAAGAAAGAGATTCTGGAACAGCTCGTTATCACGCTCGCTCCTTTCGCTCCGCATGTCTGCGAAGAGTTGTGGGACGTATTGGGACACGAGACTTCCGTATGCGACGCCCAATGGCCTGCATACAATGAAGAATATCTGAAAGAAAATACTGTCAACTATACCATCTCTTTCAACGGAAAGGCACGTTTCAATATGGAATTTGCCGCAGATGAAGCTTCGGACGCTATTCAGGCGGCGGTATTGGCCGACGAACGTTCGCAGAAGTGGATTGACGGCAAGACTCCAAAGAAAATCATTGTCGTTCCGAAGAAGATTGTAAACGTTGTAATTTAAAGTATTAAGTAATAAGTATTAAGTATTATCCGTAGCCGCTATCCCAATATATCCGCCAGGTTAATACTTAATACTTTATACCTAATACTTTATAAAATCCTATTACTTAAAATCCTATGCATAAACTATCAAAAGCAGAAGTAATGAGAGAAGTGAAAGATTATATCTACATCACTCTCGGATTGATAAGCTATTCTTTGGGATGGGCTGCATTCCTGTTACCTTATCAGATAACTACCGGAGGAACTACCGGTATCGGAGCTATTATCTATTATGCAACGGGATTTCCAATCCAATGGTCATACTTCATTATTAATGCAGTTCTGATGACCTTTGCCATCCGGGTATTAGGTCCAAGATTTAGTATAAAAACCACTTATGCTATTTTTACACTGACTTTTCTGCTTTGGTTATTCCAGTTGGTGGTGAACAATTATGTAGAAGCGCCGGATATGACGCCGGACGGTAAACCGTTGTTACTCGGTACAGGGCAGGATTTCATGGCCTGCATTATCGGTGCAGCCATGTGCGGTGTAGGTCTGGGTATCACTTTCAACTACAATGGAAGTACGGGTGGAACAGATATTATCGCCGCTATCGTCAATAAATACAAAGATGTATCACTCGGACGAATGATTATGATTTGTGATGTATTCATTATCAGTTCCTGTTACTTTATATTTCATGACTGGCGCCGGGTTATTTTCGGTTTTGTCACTCTGTTTATCATTGGCGTTGTGCTCGACTGGATTATCAACAGTGCCCGTCAATCGGTTCAATTCTTCATCTTCTCCAAGAAATATGATGAAATAGCCGACCGGATTATTAAAGATGCCGACCGGGGAGTAACAGTACTCGACGGTACGGGATGGTACAGTAAAAACAATGTGAAAGTATTGGTAGTACTTGCCAAGAAACGTCAGTCACTCGACATTTTCCGTTTGGTAAAACGCATTGATCCAAATGCTTTTATCTCTCAAAGTTCTGTTATCGGCGTGTATGGCGAAGGATTCGATAAACTAAAAGTGAAATAATAACTGGTTGACAAGTATTGAACAACCTTGTTAAAACAAAAAATAAGATGATGAAACGCAAACTTGTATTTGCTACCAATAACGCTCATAAACTGGAAGAAGTAGCCGCTATCTTAGGAGATCAAGTGGAATTACTAAGTCTCAATGATATCAGTTGCCAAACAGATATTCCCGAAACAGCTGAAACACTGGAAGGAAATGCGCTATTAAAATCTTCCTATATCTATAAAAACTATCATCTGGACTGTTTTGCCGATGATACAGGATTGGAAGTGGAAGCCTTGAACGGAGCTCCCGGAGTCTATTCCGCCCGCTATGCAGGAGGTGAAGGACACGACGCCCAAGCTAATATGATCAAACTTCTTCACGAACTGGACGGAAAGGAAAACCGTAAAGCACAATTCCGCACCGCTATTTCGTTGATACTGGACGGAAAGGAGTATCTCTTTGAAGGAGTGATAAAAGGCGAAATAATCAAAGAAAAACGTGGTGATTCCGGATTTGGCTACGATCCTGTATTCATGCCTGAAGGTTACGACCGGACTTTTGCCGAATTGGGAAATGATATCAAAAACCAAATCAGCCATCGTGCACTGGCTGTACAGAAGCTTTGTGAGTTTCTGCAAAGCTGATTATACATACCCACTTAAAATATAAAACACAATGAAGAAAATTACTTTATTTACTTTACTTACGCTCCTATTGTGTACTTCGTGTGTAACAAAAAAGAAGTTCATGCTTGCAGAGATGGCAGCCACCGCAAGCAAAGACAGTCTGCAAGGGTTGTTGAATAACTCCCGCGAAGTTGGTAACCAGCTATCGGCACAAGTCAAAAACCTCTTGCGTGATACGACCAAGATGGGGAACAGTATCCGCCAGTATCAGAGTATGTTGAATGTCAACATGACTGAACAGGAAAAACTGAATGCGCTGTTGAGCCAGAAGAAAAATGAGCTGAACGAAAGAGAACGCACGATCAATGAATTGCAAGACATGATTAAGGCGCAAAATGATAAGGTACAAAATCTCTTGAGCAATGTAAAAGATGCATTACTTGGTTTTAGTACTGACGAGCTGACCGTTCGCGAGAAAGACGGAAAAGTATATGTAGCGATGTCCGACAAATTATTATTCCAGTCAGGAAGTGCCCGCCTGGATAAGCGCGGTGAGGAAGCTCTCGGCAAACTGGCCGAAGTACTGAACAAACAGACGGACATCGACGTATTTATCGAAGGACATACGGATAACAAACCGATCAACACTGTACAATTCAAGGATAACTGGGATTTAAGTGTGATCCGCGCGACTTCCGTAGTTCGTATTCTCATCAAGAATTATAATGTAAATCCTTTGCAGATTCAGCCTAGCGGCCGCGGTGAATATATGCCTGTTGATGACAACAAAACAGCAGAAGGAAGAAGCAAGAATCGCCGTACAGAGATTATCATGGCTCCGAAACTGGATAAGTTGTTCCAGATGCTTCAAAGTTCGGAAGAATCCAGATAAAAAATAATTGATTCAATAATCAACAATAAAAATCCTCTCGGTTAATAAACTGGGAGGATTTTTTATCTTTAAAGAATTGAATTATTTTAAAACAGTTTCTAATTGTTATTCATTCAAGAACAATAATAGAAACCAAATTTCTTTACAATCCCAACTTAGCCGAAATCTCCAACATTCGTTGAATCGGCTTCACTGCTTTCTTCGCCACCTCCGGATCTACCGTAATTTCCGGTGCTTCATTCTTCAGACACTCATAGAGCTTCTCTAACGTATTCAACCGCATGAAGCTACACTCGTTACATCCGCACGTACTATCGTTCGGAGGAGCAGGAATAAACGTCGTCTGCGGACACTTCTTCTGCATCTCATGCAAAATCCCCGATTCGGTAGCCACAATATACGTGTTTTCCGGATGATTCACTGCATACTTCAACAAAGCAGCTGTAGATCCTACCACATCCGCCAGTTTCAAAACCGTACTCTTACATTCGGGATGTGCCAGCACCAATGCTTCGGGATACTGCGTCTTCAATTCCATAATCTTTTCAACAGAGAATTGTTCATGCACATGACAAGCTCCGTCCCAAAGAAGCATATTCCTATTCGTAACTGAGTTGATATAATTACCCAGATTCCTATCCGGACCAAAGATTATTTTCTCATCTTTAGGGAAGCTTTCCACGATCTGCTTCGCATTAGTGGAAGTCACCACCACATCCGTTACTGCTTTCACCGCAGCTGTCGTATTGACGTAAGAAATAACGGTGTATCCCGGGTGTTCTTTAACAAACTGTGCAAACTGATCCGCCTGACAACTGTCC
>ULWQ01010032.1_pt1 | contig 10609 bp, 10 predicted proteins | sample 1960491 | NCBI WGS metagenome assembly ULWQ01 (sample SAMEA4835816, study PRJEB28245) | human gut metagenome | biome: gut microbiome; material: fecal sample | place: Denmark | collected 2008
CCTGTGATTTTCTTGAACAGACGGGTGAAGTGCTGCGGATATTGGAAGCCGAGTTCGTAGGCGACCTGTCCGATCGTCTTGTTGGGTGCCAGAATCCGTTCCTTGGCCGTGGCGATCAACTTGAGTTGGATGTACTCCTGGGCCGATTTGCCGGTTTCCTTCTTGATCAGATCGCCGAAATAGTTCGGGGAAAGGCACAATTCTCCGGCGCACCATTTTACCGAAGGCAGCCCTTCGCGCTGGGCGCGATCCCCCGCAAAATAGTCGTCGAGCAGCCGTTCGAACCGGGCCAGAATGTCATGATTGACGTTCGAACGGGTGATGAACTGCCGCTCGTAGAAGCGCAGACAGTAGTCGAGCAGCATTTCGATGTTGATGGCGATGAGCCGTTTGCTGTGGCGGTCGATAGCGTGTTCCAGCTCCTGCCGGATCTTGAGGAAGCAGCCGACGACCATTTCGCGCTCTCGCTCCGAGAGGTGCAGCGCCTCGTTCACTTCGTACGAGAAGAATGAATATTCGCGGATGTTGCGTCCGAGCGACGTGCCGCGAATCAGGTCGGGATGGAAGACTAACGCCCATCCTTTCGGCTGATAGACTTCGCCGTTGTCTTCGATGCCGATAACCTGCCCCGGCGCCAGGCAGACCAGCGTCCCTTCCTGATAGTCGTAGCGCTGACGCCCGTAAAGCAGGTCGCCGCACTTCACTTCTTTCAGAAAGATGGCGTAGAAGCCGAAAATATGACGGACGTGCTTCATCGGATGCGCTTTCGAGAGATCGATCACGCTGACCAGCGGATGCAGGGTTTCGACACCCAGCAGGTCGTTGTATTCGAAGACGTTTTCGATATAGTGGATTCCCTTTTCCATAGTCGGTTCGTTTTTTTGCATGGAAGCGATGCTGTTTCAGGTTGCCGAGCGGAGTCTGCGGTTCTGTCGCTTGTTCGAAACGAAGAACGTGAACGGCAAAATCCGATTCTTCCGTGTTCGTCCGGGACGCATCCTTACTATTGCAAGGATAGTGAAAGGCAGGCGGCAAGCCAAATTTAACGTTCTGTTTTCCTCCTCCTTGCATAGCAGAGTTCACCAGTGTCCTCTGCGTATGCTTCGAGCGTCGGTCGTTCGAGCTTGTCCGAGCCGCATCTTCTCTTCTGCAAAGATAGTGAAAGCCGAGAAGAAAACGGGAGCTTGTTCACAGTTTTCCGAGGCGTGTCCTATCTTCTGCAAAGATAAGCGCTTTATTCGCTTCCCGGACGCTTCGTCCGGCAAAAACCGTAATTTTGGTAAGAAGCTCCGTAATCTGTGTCAGGGAACGATCGACCAGCCCCGAATTACGGGTGCGGAATCTGTAATTCGGGTAATTTCTCCGGTAATTTGTTTCCTCTTTTTTCGTGCGGAATATCCTATTTTTGCAAAAACGAGGAGAGGAAAATTCGAGTCCCGTCGTTCGAAAAATCGGGATGTTCGAAAAAATCCGCTTCGGGACGAAAATAAACAGTTAAATTTAATAGGTATGAAGACGAATTTGAATTACGACATGTTCGTTCCGACGCGAACGTTGTTCGGTGCTGGAACTCTGAACGAATTGCACGCCCAGCCGATGCCGGGCCGCAAGGCGTTGTTGGTTATTTCCAACGGACGTTCTACCCGGGCCAACAGTTATTTGTCACGCACGGAAGAGCAGCTTCGTATGGCCGGAGTGGAAACGGTATTGTTCGATCGCGTAGAGGCCAATCCGTTAAAATCGACCGTTATGGCGGGAGGTGCCATGGCTCGTGAAAACGGATGCGATATGATCGTCGCTCTGGGCGGCGGCAGCGTGATGGACGCTGCGAAGGCTATTGCGGTCGTTGCGTCCAACGGCGGAGATTATTGGGATTATATTCCTTGTGGAACGGGTAAGGGCAAGGCAGTTGCCGAGACGCCGCTGCCGATCGTGGCGATCACCACCACGGCCGGTACAGGTTCCGAAACCGATGCGGGATGCGTGATTACCAATGCCGAAACCCACGAAAAGACGGGCTTCGTACATCCGGGGCTGTTTCCGGTGCTCGCCGTCATCGATCCGGAGCTGATGCTTACCGTTCCGCCGAAATTCACGGCTTTCCAGGGGTTCGATGCGCTGTTTCATTCGACCGAGGCCTATATCTCCAATGCCGCCAATCTGATGAGCGACATGTACGTGCTCAACGCTATTGAGAATGTGGCCCGCTACCTGCCTCGTGCCGTGGCCGACGGCAGCGACCTCGAGGCCCGCACCCGTGTAGCGTGGGGCAATACCCTTTCGGGTTCGGTGATGTGCGTGGGGCGCTGCACGAGCGAACATTCGCTCGAACATGCGATGTCGGCCTACCACCAGGAGCTGCCGCACGGCGCCGGCCTGATTATGATTTCGAAAGCCTACTACGCCCATTTCATCGAACGGCACGTTTGCGACGAGCGTTTCGTGGCGATGGCCCGTGCGCTGGGCGTGGAAGATGCCCGGGAGCCGATGGATTTCATTCGGGCGCTCGAGGCTCTGCAGCGGGCGTGCGGTGTGGCGGATTTGCGGATGTCCGATTACGGTATTTCGCCCGACGAATTTCCGGCGATGGTCCGCAATGCCAGGGAAACGATGGGCTTCCTGTTTCCGTTCGACCGGGAGCCGCTTTCGGACGAGGAGTGCGAAGCCATTTACAGGGCGTCGTATCGGTAAGGGGTTGGTTCCGGATCGGGCCTCGGTCGGAAAATGCAGCCCGGGGTTCGTTGAGAGGGATGATTCACACGATCGAGATATTCACGAATAAAATTTAACGATTATGAGCAAAAAAGTATTGATCCTTTCGTCCAGTCCCCGCCGAGGCGGGAATTCGGACACGTTGTGCGACGAATTTCTGCGCGGAGCGCAGGAGGCCGGACACGAAGTCGAAAAGATTTTTCTGAAAGATAAAACCATTCACTATTGCACGGGCTGCGGCGTATGCAACGAAGGCAAGCCCTGTCCGCAGAAAGACGATGCGCCGGAGATCGTACGGAAAATGGTCGCGGCCGACGTGATCGTGCTGGCTACGCCGGTCTATTTCTACACCATGTCGGCCCAGATGAAGACGCTGATCGACCGCTGCTGCGCCGGATATCTGGAAATCCGCGACAAGGAGTTCTATTTTATCGTCGCGGCCGCCGAAACCAGCGTTGCGGCTATGGAACGTACGATCGACGGTTTTCGGGGATTCCTCGACTGTCTGGACAATCCGCAGGAGAAGGGTGTCGTCTATGGTGTCGGGGCCTGGCACAAGGGGGATATCCAAGGAAAACCGGCTATGAAACAAGCCTATGAAATGGGGCGTAACATTTAATCGTCCGGTCCGATGAAAGTACGGTTATCTATATTGGCGGCCTTCGTGACGATATTGTCGTTCGGTTGTTGCCAAGCACAAAGTACGAATGTTCTGAATATGAAAAACGAAACGATTTTTCCGCAGATCTTCCCGCAGGGCGATAGACTGCCCGAAGAATTCTCCCGCTATTTTACGGGGCAGGCTTATCTGGCTTCGATAAGTAACAACGAGGCATTGGGAACGCATATTTCGAATGTGACTTTCGAGCCGGGCTGCCGCAATAACTGGCACAGTCACACGGGCGGTCAGCTATTGCTGGTGACCGCCGGACGGGGGTATTATCAGGAAAAGGGAGAGCCTGCCCGTGAGTTGCGGCCGGGTGACGTGGTCGAGATTCCGGCCGATGTCGTCCACTGGCACGGAGCAGCTCCGGACAGTTGGTTTTCGCACCTCGCGGTCGAGTGCAATCCCGCTGCCAATGTGAATACATGGCTGGAACCGGTCGGCGATGCGGAGTATGAAGCGGCTACGGCGATGTCCGGGTGCCGGCCCGGACTTTCGGCCGCTGCCGTAAAAAACGCGGAGATGTGGTTTCCCGGCGAGGCGCCTGCATTTGTGAAGACGGACCCCGAACTGGCCGAAGTATTCGGTAATTTCGCTTTCGACGAAGTGCAGCGTTACGGGAAACTGGATGTCAAAACCCGTGTTCTGGTGACGATGGCCTCCTCCCTTGCGCAGCAGGCTGCCGCCACCTATGAAATGACGCTGCGGGCGGCATTGGCCAACGGGGTCGCACCCGTTGCGGTTCGGGAAGTACTCTATCAGGCCGTCCCTTATGTCGGTATGGCCAAAGTGGTCGATTATATTGCATTGACGAACGATTTTTTCCGGAAAAACGGTGTCGAACCGCCTTTGGAGCCGCAGGCCGTTACTACGCCCGAAACGAGAATGGAGAAGGGGTTGGCTCTGCAAAAGGAGATTTTCGGAGACGAAATCGAACGGATGTATGAAACCTCTCCGGCCAACCAACTGCATATTCAACGTGCGCTTTCCGGCAACTGTTTCGGCGACTATCAGACACGCACCGGATTGGATGTCCGAACGCGTGAACTGCTGACTTTTTCGATGCTCGTGTCGTTGGGCGGTTGCGAGCCGCAGGTCAAGGGACATATTCGGGGTAATGTGAATGTCGGCAACGACAAAGACGTGCTGCTGGCGGTTGTAACGCAGCTATTGCCCTATATCGGTTATCCCCGTACGCTCAATGCGATCGCCTGCCTGAACGAAGTGATTCCGGAACGAGGTTAGTTTCAATAATTGTGGTGATATGGAATATGTAAAATTAAACAACGGCGTCGAGATGCCCATTCTGGGTTACGGCGTCTATCAGGTGACTCCCGAGGAGTGCGAGCGTTGCGTTTCGGATGCCATTAAGATCGGCTACCGTTCGATCGATACGGCACAGGCTTACCACAATGAGGAAGGTGTAGGCCGTGCCGTCCGGAAGAGCGGGATTCCCCGCGAGGAGTTTTTCATCACGACCAAAGTGTGGATAACCAACGGCGGCTATGAAAAGGCGAAAGCGTCCATCGACGAGTCGCTGCGCAAGTTACAGACCTCGTATGTGGACCTGTTGCTTATTCACCAGCCTTTCAACGACTATTACGGCACTTATCGGGCGATGGAAGAGGCTTGTCGGGTCGGCAAGGCGAGGGCGATCGGAGTTTCGAACTTTTACCCCGACCGTTATGTCGATCTGGCTGCGTTCTGTGAAATAAAGCCGGCTGTCAATCAGATGGAAACTCATGTTTTCTGCCAGCAGGTCGTTTTGCAGGAGATCATGCGCAGGTACGGGACGCAGCTTATGTCGTGGGGCCCGTTCGCCGAGGGCCGCAACGGATTCTTTACGAACGGAACGCTTCGGACGATCGGGGAAAAGTATGGTAAAACCGTAGCCCAGACGGCGCTGCGTTTCCTGATTCAGCGCGGGATCGTCGTTATTCCGAAATCGACGCATGCGGAGCGTATGGCTGAAAATTTCGATGTATTCGATTTCGAATTATCCGCCGAGGATATGCACTCCATCGCGGTTCTCGATCGGAAGGAGAGCCTTTTCCTGTCGCATTACGATCCTGAAACGGTCGAATATCTGATCAATTACGAATGATCCGTTGCGGGATAGCGTGTACGAGAAATGCCGCTGCCCTGCCGTTCGTCCGAAAGGTCCCGAACGATATCCATTCGAGCCGGATGCTGTAAAAGGCACCCGGCTTTTGTTTTCCAGGGCTGGGCGGGGTTTATGTTGTCCGGTCAGCGTGTGGGGCCGAATCGTCGATGTCCACGGGCAACTGTCGCTGCACTGTTGCCCGGGCCTTCGTCGGACCGAACTTACGGCGGGCCGGATTCGAAGCGAACGATGCGGGGATTCGTATTCGTGTCCGGGAAACCGTCAGCGGAGTGCCCGTATTGCGTCGGCCGATACTCTTCCGTATGGTCTGTGTTCGTCCGAGTTATTCAGAAGAGTCAGGTCCGTTTTTGCCCCGTGACCGTGATCGAATAGATTCCCACATTTCCGGCCTTGTATTTTTGAATCGTGTCTGCATCCAGATATGCCTGGAGCACCTCGTCCGGAATGACGATTTTCTTGGTTCTTTCGATCTGTATGTCCGCGAAGCCGGCCTTGCGGATCTCGGTCAGGTAATCTTCCTGTTGGATGGCGCTTGCGATACAGCCGGCATACATCGCGGCATTGTCGGTAAATTCTTTCGGGAAGATTCCCTGTAATACCACATCGGAAACGCAGAAATGTCCGCCGGGTTTCAGAACTCGCCGGATCTCTTTGAAAATGCGGTCTTTCCTCGGTAGAAGGTTCAGAACGCAATTGCTGACCACGACATCTGCCGTGTCGTTTCGTACCGGCATGTTTTCGATGTCGCCTTCCCTGAATTCGACATTGTCGCAGCCCCGCTTCGCGGCATTGGCCCGGGCTTTGGCGAGCATTTGCGGGGAAAAGTCTATTCCGATGACTTTGCCGTCCGCGCCTGTTTCGGCTCGGGCTATGAAACAGTCGTTTCCTGCCCCTGATCCTAGGTCGATGACCGTATCGCCTGGTTTGATCCGGGCATATCGGGTGGGTAGTCCGCATCCTACCCCCAGATCCGCATCGGGTTCATAACCGTTCAGACGGGAGTAGTCTTCGCTCATGATGGTAAAAACGTTCTGCGAGGGTTGTGCCGGAGCCGTGCCGCAGCAGCATCCGCATTTCAGACTGTCGCTGTTCAAAGCGAGTTCGTCGTAACGCCGCTTGACCAGCTCTTTGAGTTCATCTTCCTTTTTCATAATCTTTTTAGAAAAAATATATTATCCAATAATAGATACCCACAGCGATAAACAGCATCCCGACGGTGCGTGCGAGCCACTTTCGGATTATCTGCATTCGTCCGTAGAAGATGCCCACTCCTGCCGCGCCGTAAGCCAGTATCCAGGCTGCGATGACCACCGGCATACCGGTCGCAATAGCAAATACGACAGGCAGAAACCAGCCGCCCGGTTCGGCTGCCGCCATCGGGATCAACATTCCGAAGTAGAAAACCCCGCTCGAGGGGCAGAATGCCAGCGAAAAGAGAATACCTAACAGCAATGCACCCCAGCTTCCGTGACGGCCGATCTTCTCGCAATGGCCCGAAAATCCGAATTTCGGCAGGTTCAACCTGTGGCCGAAAAGCATGAACAGCCCGATCAGAATAAGTGCCGGAGCGACGATCGCATCGCCGTATTTGCCGATGATTTTTTGCAGGGCGTAGGTGTTCGCCCCTTCGCGCAGCAAGGGAATGAATGCCAGCCCGATCCCCGCATACGTGAGAATTCGCCCGGCAGTGTAGAGCAATCCGTTGCAGAAAACACGGTGTTTGTCGTCGATATCCTTGCCGATGAATCCGACGGCGGCGATGTTCGTCGCCAGCGGACAGGGGCTGATTGCGGTGAGCAAACCCAGAAGGAATGCCGTAACGATCGGTGTCGTGCCGCTCTCGAGCAGTCGTTGAATCCATTCCATAAGATTATTTTGACATTCGGGTTATTGCATCGTTAAGCCGGGCCTTGAATGTGGCGGGCTGGTCTTTGGCATAGCTGAATCCCATGCGGGTCAGATTTTCCACCCGGCCGTTTCGGTCGAGGATCAGCGCCGACCACCCGGCTTGGTATCGGTCGGCCAAGGCTTCGTTCTCGGCGATGTCGATGATCCGAAGGACCACTTTTTCGCTTCCGATACTGTCGATGACCTCCCGGGTCAGCCGTTCGATGGCGGTGCAGGTGGCACAACGCTGTTTCCCGTGGAAATAGAGAACCTGTACGCAGTCGTCGGCGACAGCTTCAACCGTTACGCGGTGCCGGGAGCCGCCGCATGCGTACAACAGCGCTGCGGCGAGGAGAAGAGTGGCCGCTTTCATCGGTTCAATAACTCTTTGACCTCTGCGAGTGAAAGCTTGCGTCCGGCCGAAACCACCCTGCCGTCCACGACCAATCCGGGCAGTGTCATTATACCGTAAGAGAGGATTTCTGCAATATCTTCTTCCTTAACTATTGCGGCCGAAATACCCAATTCGGCTATGGCCTGCGTTACCGTTTCGTAGAGTGTCCGACATCCGGCACACCCCGTTCCCAATACTTTGATCTCCATATCTGTTTCTATTATTAAATGTAGTTCGACGAATTGCGAACATTTTTCCTAAAAAAAAGCGGTTTCAACCGCAACAGGAATTTTTCTTCCCGCATTCGCAGAAAAAATCCGCGAACGATTCACGGGCTTTCGCCCAATTTTCCCGGTTGATGCAATAACGTACTTTCGGAGCTTCGATTTCTCCCTGGATCAATCCGGCGGCTTTCAACTCTTTGAGGTGTTGCGATACGGTGGCTTTGGCGATGGGCAGCACTTCGTGTATGTCTCCGAAAAAACAGCTCTCCTGTCCGGCGAGGAACCGCAGAATCGCCATGCGTGCCGGGTGCCCCATCGCTTTGGCGAAACGGGCCAGCTGTTCCTCTTGTTCGGTATAGGCTTTTGGGGACATATTTTCGGATCTTGTGTTCGCAAATATACGAACAATATTCGAATATGCAAATAATTTTTTCATTTTTGAAGAATCCGTTATTTTTGCACAAACATCAGATGATGTGATGATAGAGAGTACGGATACGACGATTCGAAAAAGATCGTTGGCCGAAGAGATGGCCGTCCGGTTGCAGGAGCAGATCGCGCAGGGACGGTTCGAGGTCGGCGGGAAGTTGCCGACCGAATCCGAATTGATGAAAATTTTCGGGGTCGGCCGTTCGACGGTGCGCGAAGCCGTGAAGATCTTGGCCAACATGGGGTTGCTGAAAGTGCAGCAGGGGGCCGGGACGTTCGTCGAAAGCCGGACGGCACGGAACGAGTCGATGGAGCGGTGCATGCAACGTGCCGACATCGGCGATCTGGAGGAGGTCCGGCGGATTCTGGAGGTCGCCATTGTCGAACGGGCCGCGCAGCGACGTACGCAGGCGGATATCGAAAAGATCGGGACACACCTCGCCCGGCGCGGTGCGGCCGCCGCAGCCGGACGATTGAACGACTGTATCGCGGCCGATGTCGATTTCCACGTGGCTCTGTCCGAGGCTACGCATAACGAAATATTGCACGAACTCTATCGTGCGGCCTCCGTGCATTTGCAGAAACGACTCGAACACATTTATACGGATACCGGTTGTCTGCTCGCCTCCCAATCCACGCATGAACGGCTGTTGCGGAATGTCGTCGCCCAAGAGCCTCGGAAAGCGTTGGAAACGATCGCTGTCATCCTGCAAGAACCGTAACCTATGAATACCGCAGCCAAATCCGTACGATCATACCGCTCCCTGACGAGCCGGACGGTTTACCCTATTTTGTTGATGGTCAGTATCACCCATCTGTTGAACGATATGATGCAGTCGGTGATCCCGGCGGTTTATCCGCTTCTCAAGGAGAAGTTCGATTTTACGTTCGCCCAGATCGGCCTCATTACATTGGTCTTTCAACTCACTTCGTCGCTGTTGCAGCCGGTGGCCGGTCTGCTCGCCGACCGTCATCCCCGCCCCTACTCGCTGGCCGGCGGTATGTGTTTCACGCTGGCCGGGCTGCTGGTGCTTGCCTTCGCGCCGGGTTTTGTCTGGATTCTGATTGCGGTGGGGCTGATCGGCTGCGATTCGTCGGTGTTCCATCCCGAATCCTCGCGGGTGGCGCAACTTGCCTCGGGCGGCCGTAAGGGACTGGCACAGTCGATCTTCCAGGTCGGCGGAAATGCCGGAAGCGCTATGGGGCCCCTGTTGGCCGCGTTGATCGTCATTCCGTTCGGACAGTCGTCGATCGGTTGGTTCGCTCTGACGGCATTGCTGGCGATTTTTATCCTCGTAAGGATCGGCGACTGGTACAAACGCCGGCTGGCGATCGCGGTTCGCAGGCCCGACGCTGCGGAAACGGCTTTCGCGCACAGCCTGCCGCGGCGGAAAATCCACACGGCCCTCGTCATTCTGGGCATTCTGGTCTTTTCGAAGTATTTCTACATCGCTTCGATGACGAGTTACTTTACGTTTTTCCTGATGGACAAGTTCGCCGTATCGGTGCAAGGTGCGCAATATTGTCTTTTCGCTTTTCTTGCGGCTTCGGCTGCGGGTACGTTCATCGGAGGACCGCTGGGCGACCGCATCGGACGCAAATATGTGATTTGGGGTTCGATTCTGGGGGCTGCGCCTTTTACCCTGCTGCTACCCTACGTCGGTTTGGCTGCGACCGTCGTGCTGTCCGTAGTGATCGGGCTGGTCATTTCGTCGGCCTTTTCCGCCATTCTGGTTTATGCCACCGATCTGATGCCCGGCAAGGTGGGGATGATCGCCGGAGTCTTTTTCGGCCTGATGTTCGGGCTGGGCGGTCTCGGTTCGGCGTTTTTCGGCTGGCTGGCGGACCGGACGAGTATCGAGTTTATTTTTCAGGTCAGCACGCTGTTGCCCCTGTTGGGTGTTATCACCGGTTTTTTGCCGAATATAGAGTCGAAAAGCGGAAAATAGGATTTTCCGTGCATGTTCTCTTGCTCTTGTTCGGCGCAGGAAGGGGCTGAACGTGGGTGCAAGCTGAAAATCGGTCGCGTCGGCCGTGTTTTCTGCTGCGGATCGCGGGAACTTCGGTCGATATATTTACTACCGCTTCGACTGTTCTGCCGCAAGTGTTAGGGTTCGGGATGGATATGTAAACTCATCTCTATTGTCTTTGCGAAAAATATTGGAGTCCGATCA
>ULWQ01016519.1_pt1 | contig 10524 bp, 11 predicted proteins | sample 1960491 | NCBI WGS metagenome assembly ULWQ01 (sample SAMEA4835816, study PRJEB28245) | human gut metagenome | biome: gut microbiome; material: fecal sample | place: Denmark | collected 2008
CCTGCCTGCCTGCCAAAATTATAGACCGCTCAGACACTTTAATGTCAACCCCTCTTTCGCGTTTTTCGGCAAAAACCCTTCCGCCGATACCTTTATATTATATATGATAACATCGCGTTCCAGATAATGCAACAGCGGCAATACATTTCCAATGATATTTTCACAAAAACTGCGCAGATTATAAATACACTCAGCGAGTAAGGAGGTGAAAAACAGAATGGCACGCAGCAATAAGATAGTAGTACCCGACGCCAAGCAGTCCCTGGACAGCTTTAAGATGGAGGTTGCCAATTCCCTGAACGTAAACCTTAAGCAGGGCTACAATGGCGACATCAGCGCGAAGGAGGCCGGCTCCATAGGCGGCAACATGGTAAAGCGCATGATCACTTATGCAGAGAACAACATGAACGGCAACATGATGAAGTAAATTATTCACCGTGAGAAATTCCTTTCAAAACGGGCGCGGCTTTTGCGCCCGTTTTTCGCATGTATAGAATGCGGTCCCGCCGATTGTCGAAAAAAGTGGTAAAAAGATAACATTATGGCAAAAGATTGCGAAAACATAAATACTTTGGCAAAATATAGAAAAACAACGAACGAAGCAGCACAAAGGAGGAAGAACCATGAGGTATCGGATTTCGTTGAAGGTAAATTGATGGAAATTGGCGCCACACCGGAATATACTGGTTATAAGTATCTGGTATGCGCCATAGTAATGTCGATGCAGAACGAGTATCTTTTGAATAACGTAACTACCAAGATGTACCCGGCCATAGGAAAGCGCTATGGCGTGAGTCCTGCCAGCATAGAGCGAAGCATACGCACTGTGATATCCGCCATATGGTACGACGGTGATCCGGAGCTCCTGCGTAAGCTTATGGGACGCAGCTATCCGGTGCAGCCGGGCAATGCGAAGTTCATAGGCGTAGTAAGCAGGCGTCTGTCCTTCTATTGCCGCCGCAATGCGGAAACGAGCAAAATAAGCGGGCAGGCCAACATATAGAATAAAATTGCATTGCAAACCCCCGAATTTTATGCTACAATCTCCTGGTATGAGCCGGTGTGTTGGAATTGGCAGACGAGGAGGACTCAAAATCTACTTCGCCATCCCCCGTGACATTCGGCAAACCGCCCGCATTTAGGGCATTTTTGACAATCGAATATCCGATTTTGCTTCTACATCCCTCCTAACATCCCTCCGTTTTCCGAGATTTGTTCTGGGGGATTGAAGGTACGCCGGTGTGATGGAATTGGCAGACGTGACGGATTCAAAATCCGTTGTTGGCGACAACGTGTGGGTTCGAGTCCCACCACCGGCACCATAGAAGGACTCTAATTAGGATACAATTAGGGTTCTTCTTTTTTGCACCCCTCCTCTTAAGAAAAGTCCTTATGCCGTGGGCTTTTTCGGCTTCTCGCACACGAATTGTGGTTACTAGAACATCCGGGGCATCGGCTTTTTATGCCATTTTTCCACGTTTTCAGCAAAAATCCCCATCCCGGCAGACTTTGAAATCGTGTGCGAGATGGGGTAATCGTGTGCAAGATGGGTATTTCGTGTACGAGATTGTCTCGTCCGAAATACTTGGTAGATTAGATGTATCTAGGGTTTATTCTTCATCCTCATCGATGTAATCCTCTGAGGTTCGCAATACCTCTGGGATGCTTTCGTAAGCCGGTATCATTTGTTTAATGATAGCGAAACAATCTGTGAATTCATCTCCTGGCAAGTAGAAATCACGTGTGCGCTTCGATCTATCCACATAGGTGATGGTAAATGTAATAGCTCCAATATCTGTGCAAAAACCGTCAAGATCCCAATTTATAATTGCTTCTACAGCATTAGATACTTCTGTAAAAAAACAATTGAATATAGGGTTCGTCGTTTTATAGGTCCATTTTCTAGCGATATTGTTTTCACTCTCTATAACTGGCACATATTCATATTTAATAGAACCAGATTCAATAGTGACCTTATCACTATAGGCTTGGTCTACAAGCCCATACCCTGATTCTCCTTTGATTGTGATTCTCTTTATATCCGCCACACTACACCTCAAATAATTGTTTTATTCGACGTTGTTTTTAAGTATCTCGAAAGCTTGCTTTATCTTTGCTGCCATAAGCTTACGCCGTTCAATAAGGAAGTTCTCATAGGGCATATTTTCCCAGCCGTGCGGGAGAGCATTTTCTTCTTCCATTCGATTGATATCCTCCGCATTGCGGCCATTACAAATGATGGGATAATAGCTCGAAGGAGCGTCATCCAAAATCTCCATATTATCCTTCCAATCGATGAAAGCGTAGTTAGCCATCTGATTAATTTTTGAATCGTTAAATCCAAGGGACTTCAGGTATGCCTTCGGAAACAGGTGATGTTTTTCAAGTGACTTTCTATTTCCATCGGTTCCTGGCTCAAAAAGCTTGCTCACGAGAAGATTGCTCTTTGAAAAGAGAATCTTAGCATTCAAAACATTCAAAGCGGCAACGTATGCGTTCCAAGCATTGTTGCCACGACCGGAAACAGCAAGACCTTCTGAACCAGTTAGTGTAATATCGAAATAGTCGTTAGTGAGGCGCTCTTCGACTCTTGTCAAAACAAATTGCTTATACTCTTCCAACGTTTTTATTTCTTTGATCGAATTCAGATGATTCTCAACTGTTGACTCAAATGATCCCGTATAAAGAGATACCAGAGATGCATAATAGAACCACAGTGAGGTCATAGTGGCTGGGTAAAGGAGAGATTAATCGGTGAGGAAAAGAGAGAAGATATCGGTGCCGTCAAGATTTATGCGCACGTGTGCGTCCGCTAGCATTATGAGGGCTATGCCCGAAACGTAAATATCTCCGGTTACGCCGGGGGATGGTTATTTAAAAAAGAATAACATAAGAATGACGCAGATTATATCTGTAACAATGCTTAGCGTCCCAAGCCAATTCTTAATGTATATTATTGAATGTAATGATGATGACAGCTGGTAGGGATTATTATTCTTAAGTGCAATTCCTATTTTTCTTTTATGGTATAAGTCCATGCCATATGTGATAATATCTACAAATACGCCATATAAAAATGCAGCGGCAATTGCTTTTAACAGGATCGGCGAACTTTGAGATTTTAAATAAATGGAGGCAAAAACCGATTCTGCAATGGCCTTGGAAGATGTGCCGGCAGCAGCGGCATACTGCGATATGGAAACAACAAATAAAATAACCGCAAAAAATATTAATATCAAAGAGGCGGATCTTTTAATATCAAAAATGGGAAAGTTATTGTAATGGCTCATAGTATTTATTTCCCACATATTATCACGTTTAATGCTTGGCTGTCCTGACGGCAATAGATTTATACTAACGTCAGGCGCGAAGCAGCGAATACCATGAGTTGTTGAGTCTTTATAACTTAAAGCATAACAACCATTTGTCGTATCGGAAGATTTAAATATGGAAAAAAACTTGCCCACGTGGAACACCTGCTTACCAGAATGCAAGTTTTTATTCAAAAAGGATTCAAATCCTTCCTTATCCTGCAGATCCGTTTCATTTATTATTATTTGATACATAATAACCTCTTTTCAGGCTGTGCCAAGCTTTCTCCGCGCTCCGTTGATGAAGCAAAGACAATTACAACTGTATTATTTTTTATTATACAGTATTTTGTGGAAATAATCACTCCTGTTAACTGCAAATAGTAGAAAGTTATCATTTATCAACAAAAAACGCTGCGCCATGACTGATGCAGCTATATATAGGATAGGAGTTTTAGTTCAACTATAGCCCAACTTCAATTTTAAGTTTATTCACATATTCATGCTATACTATACTTACTATTTTGCGGGAGGTCTTACCATGCGCCTTTTGATAGCTATCCTCTGCTGCCTCATGCTGTGCGGGTGCGCGGAGATAGAAAACAATGATATTTTAACTTCAACACCTTTTCCGTCACCGGAGGCGGATCCTGCATCAGCCTTTATGGAGCATGACAACAACAGAAAAAAGGATGGGCGCAGTTTGCTCGGTTCGGTGGATCCACTTTGCTTCTTTGGGAACCCCGAAGTGTCAGGCATGAGCATTGAGTCACTTGCGGATTTTTATAACGCTGATTTGAAAAGAGTGGATGGCTTATACCAGATAGAAACTTATGTGGGCGGCTATGATGCCCAGACGGTAATCGTTTTAAAGAATGACCAGCTTGAGCAGATCACTACTACCTTCAACGCATTGTCAGAATACGATAAGATTTATTCACAGCTGAAAGCCGCCTTGGGTACCCCATCCCATATCTATACTTATGATGATTATTATGAGAGAGTCGAAACAGATCATTATATTGCAAGAGCTGACGGATATGGCATACCCGTATGGGACTTCGGAGGATATAAGATAGAAATGTCCATATACCCTCCTGGAAATATGGTTCAAATGGCGCACATTGCCGCATACAAAGGGGACTATGAAAATATTTCATATTACGGCTACGAAGAATCGGGTATATGCTGCCCCCACGAACATGAAGAGGAATCCCGTTTTGACGTAAACAGCATATACCTTGAGCCTGATCTGTTTAAAAAGGATGTATATTATGTTCTAAAAAAATATAATGCTATGCCGGTATACGATACTTCCGAGTTTTATAGCAAATCAAAGACCGGAACAGATTGCTACGATACTTACATGGTAAAGGAGCTAAGCATATTCGGTTGCGAAGCGATTTTTGAATTCAGCGGTTGTCCAGGGGGAAAAACCTCCAGAGCATATTACGTGATAGATGTAACGCAATTGGAAACAAGCCGCCTAATAGAAATCTGCGAAAAAATCGACCGGTATATCGTGATTGGCACGAATCATGGGGATAACCCCGGCGAAATTGCAGATGAACTAAAGCGGACTATCAATAAAATGGACTATTTTATTCCTTTAAAGGAATGGCAAGTTTCAGAAGGCATTGACGTGAGGCTCTATTTAATACGTACCGCCGAGTTCAGCAACGATCCCGGAAAGTGCTTCCTGCTACTTGGAATGTAAGTATGAGCCTTAGAGTATGGCTCGATATTGTCACTCCTTATTTTTTAAAGAGCGTAGTAGTATTTTAGTAGTGCTAGCGCGATTAATTATTATAAAGGCGCAAATTGCAATAACAATTTGGACACCCCTTGGTAGATAGCCTCGGCCGCGGATGGGAGCCGCAGGCTCTGTCCGGGGGCGAGGATGTCGCAACCGTCAGGCTGCGTAGACAGCATCAAGAAAGACTTCAAAGAGTTCCTCCGGGGTGCGGTAGCCCAGCTTCTTGCGAGGGCGTCCGTTCAGCTCATCAGCAGCAGACAAGATGTACTCTGGAGAGAAGGATTCAATGGAGGCACCCTTGGGCACGAAGGCTCGGAACAGCCCATTGTGACGCTCGTTTTGGGGACGCTCTCAGGCTGTGTAGGGATGAGCGAAGAAGGCTTTGGTTCCCCACTTCTCCACCTTGGCAAAGTCAGCAAACTCGCTTCCGTTGTCCACCGTAATGGTCTTAAAGATCTGGGGGAAGTGTTCGCCATACTCGTCATGGAGCTCATTCATGAGGTTCATGACCGCCTCGCTGGTTGTGCCAGGAATACGGAACGCAAGGTAGGTTTCCGTCTTTTTCTCCAACAGAGAAAAGGCAACAGACTCTTTTCCGGCACGCTTGCCAACCACGGTATCGCCCTCCCAATGGCCCTCTTCAAGACGGAGGGATGCAATTTCCGGATGCTCTGAAATACTTGTGCCGTAACGCTTTTTGTTCTCCCGCACCCGGCGCTTCTTCGTTTTGCGCTTCAATGCCTCGGGGAGTTCCGTTGGATGGACAACTGTCCATTCCAGACCATGTTGTAGAGGGTCCGGGAACAAACCATCTCAGACGGCTCAAACAGGTGGTGCAGCTTGGCGTAGCCACAGCAGGCATCCAGAGACCACTTGTGTTCCTTGAACTGCTTGACTACCCAACGAAGGAAGTGGGCGCAGCGGCAAATCCGATGGCGTTTCCGAGAATGCTTCCTGTTGGCCTTGTAGACGGCCTCTCCATGCCTTGCTGAGTAGCCGGGTTTCCTGCCCTTATTGCTCTTACGAGGCGGTGTGCCGCGTCGTAGTTCGTTTGCCACGGTAGACGGCGAGCAACCTATCTCTCTGGCGATGGCTCTGTTTGTGTAGCCTTGGCACTTGAGATGTTGGATAGCCCCTTGTTCTTCACGCTGAAGGTGCTGTCCCTTCTTGCGTTCTGCTGGCCCTGTGATATAATCTTGGCAGTCCATAGTGATTGCCCTCCCTTGGCAGATGTTGTGTAGGAACTTCATTCTACCATGCTGGAAAATCACTATGGATTTTTTTGTTAGGTGTCTAACTTCATTATGCAATCAACCATTAATTTAAAAAACAACGAGCCTGTGCAATGGGGAAAAGTCGCGCTATGCTATCGAAGGCCGAAGGTGGCGGCGCTATTTGGCGTTGCGGCTGCTGAAGGAGATAAGCACGAAATCATCCTCTCCGCAATTCTTAAGGTTGTGCTTTGTGCCGGCATATATATATAGGCTGTCGCCTTTTTTTAAATAGATGATCTCATTTTCAAAATATACATCTGCAGATCCTTCAAGAACAAACATACATTCATCGTATGTGTGCAGTATCATGCCCTCTGAGGAAAAGCATCCGGAGGGTGTGGTATAGATAGTTCCGCGCATGGCGCAATCATCGTTGATCGGGGTAAAGACCTCGCTCTTTGTCTTGAGCTCGGGAAGGATTACTTTGTTGCGCTGATCGGCAAAGGATACATAAAATGATCTGTCTTGAGAGGGAGACTGTTCTGGGTTTTCGGGGGCAAGCAGGGATACCATGGGAATATTAAGAGCCTCTGAGAGCTTGCGGAGCACGGAAAGAGAGGGCTGCTTTAGCCCGCGCTCTATTTGGCTGAGATAGCTGGCTGTACAGCCTATATCAGCGCTTAGGGTGGATAAATTTATGTTTTTTGCCTTCCTGATAGATTTAAGATAACTGCTGTTTACCATGTGCGAAAAGCTCCTTTATATGCCGCAGGTTAGTATTATCAATATAATTATAAATTACAGATTATTCTTTTTCAAGGACGATGATAAGCGCGGGCCTGGTTGCTGCGGAGGAACAATGATTGCAGCAAAGAAAAAGGCGAGTATTGCACATCGGATGAGAAAAAATAGTGAAATAATTTAATATTGACAAATATAAAAATCACGATTAAAATACCGTTAATTAACATATAGTTAATTAACGGCAACGCAAACATCGTATGTCAGTGAACAAAGCAAGTATAACACAGAGGCAGGAGAAGAAAAAAATGGAAAGCAGCAAGGTCGGGCGCAATATACCCCAGATACCTGTGGTGGATGCACATTATGACTTGGGTATGTTTCTACAGCAAGAACGGCAAAAGGGAAAGCGAAAAATAATAGAGACAGAGCTTATGCCGGAATTGAGGCGGGGCGGGGTCCAGGTTTTGGTAAGCGCTATATATGTAGATGAAAACAGCGTCAGCGGCAGCGCGCTGAGGCAGGCATGTAACCAGATCGCGGCATTGCAGGCAGAGATGAAGGAGTCGCCTGACCTGTTTTCCGTGTGTACCTCCGCCATGGAAATAGAAAAGGCGAGAAAAGAAGGGAAGTCGGCTATTATCATGTCCTTTGAGGGGATAGAACCGCTGGGGAGAAATGTCGAGCTGCTGGATTTCTTTTATGAATCGGGCGTAAGGGGAATAGGGCTTGCACATGCCCGGAGGAACTTGGCCTGTGACGGCGCCATGTACACAAGCAGCCCGCACAATATCGGGGCCGGGTTGACTGACTTTGGCGTAGAGCTTGTGGAAAAAGCACAGGAGCTCCACATGCTGATAGACGTATCGCATTTGAACGATGCCGGAACGAAGGATGTGCTGGATATCGTCAAGGGACCCGTCATAGCCAGCCACAGCAACTGCCGCGCACTGAATCCAACGTTGAGGAACATCGACGATACACTGCTGCGGCGCATTGCGGACAGCGGCGGAGTCATAGGGCTCAATGGATGCAGCGTGCTGGTAAGCGACAGAGAAGGCAACGCAAGCATGGAAATGTTGATAGAGCATTTAAACCATCTGGTGAATGTTGCCGGTATAGAGCATGTGGGCTTAGGCTTCGACATAGCTCAGATGATACTTCCGGATGCATACATAACGGTGAATGGGATAAAGCAGAAGGTCGTGGATATCGTTGCCAGCCACGGGGATATACCGGAGTTTACCGAGGAGCTTCTGAAGCATGGATATACGGAGGAAATGCTGAGGAAGATATACGCGGAGAACTTCCTCAGAGTATATCGGGACGTGCTGGTTTGATAATAGATTAAAAATCGGCTTTACATCATAAAAGCATCGATTAAAGAAAAAAGAAAAGGAGACAAAAGATGAAAAAATTGATTGCACTCGTGTTGTCGCTGCTTGCAGTGGCAAGCCTTGTAGCAGGCTGCAGCTCGGGCAAAGGCACAACCGTAAACAGCGGAGAAAAGTCCGTCACTTTCTCCCTGCTCTCTTCCCCTGCCAGCCTTGACCCCGCGACGACAACGGATGGCCACTCCCTGATGGTAGAGACCCAATTGTTCAGTATGCTGGTAGAAAGCAAAGGCGGCACCTCCAACGAGATAAAGCCTGATATAGCTGAGAGCTGGGAAATTAGCGAGGACGGGCTGACCTACACGTTTAAGCTCCGCGACGATGTATATTTCCACAACGGCAAGCTGCTGACCGCAGATGACGTTGTTTATACATTCAACAGGGTAATGACCGAGCCCTATACTTCCTACTATGCTGCACCCATCAAGTCCGTTGAGGCTACCGACGAGCACACCTTTGTTGCACATCTCAATTATCCGTTTGCGGACTTCCTGACACTGATCGGCGGTATCTATTTCGGTATCTGCTGCGAGGAAGCCATTACCGCAGGCAGCGACTTTATGTATAAGCCCGTCGGTACCGGCCCCTACAAGCTGGAGGGCGGATATATCCCCGGACAGGCCTTTAAGTTTGTCTACAATGATCAGTATTATGGCGCAGAGCCCGACATCAAGGAGATAAACTTCAAAATTCAGCCGGATACCAACACTGCCGTCATCTCCCTGCAGAACGGTGAGGTCGATTTTATCCCTGCGCTGACTGTGAACGACATCGAAACTATAGAGAACGATGAAAACCTTGCGCTTTACCAGGCTCCCAGCTATACTATCCATTATGTGTGCTTCAACAAGAACAATGCGCCCTGGAACATCAAGGAAGTCCGTCAGGCCATAAACTATGCGATCAACAAACAGGACCTGCTGGACGGCGCCCTGAACGGCATCGGCACCATTGCAAACGCGCCCTTGAACAGCCTGCACCTCGGCTACAACGACAGCATACCCTTTAACGAGTATGACCTCGATGCTGCAAAGGCCAAGATGGTGGAAGCGGGATATCCTGATGGTTTCTCCTGCAACCTGATGGTAAACAGCAATAATGCGGTTTCCATGAAGATAGCGCAGATCATGCAGAACCAGTTGGCACAGATAGGCATCGACGTGTCCGTTGAACAGCTTGAAAAGGCTGCTTGGAGCGACAATCTCAACAAGGTTAACTTTGAGTTTGCACTGGGTACCCTTAACTGGTCGGATACCAACAATATGGTAACCTATCTTTACCATACCAACGGCGGCTTCAACTATGACCATGTTTACAGCAGCTCCGCAATGGACGAAATGATCGAGAGGGCAAGCCAGACTCTGGATACCGCCGAGCGCGTAGAGCTGTATAAGCAGATTGTGGAGCTGGGCCATGAGGATATGCCTATAATATGCCTCCTCTTCCCCAATGAGATCGTAGGAGCCAACAAGAACATCGACGGCATCGAGATCGTTGATAACTGCTACTTCCCCGTAGCGACCTGGACCTTGAACCAATAAGTATTCAGAGCTTCATGAAGGAGCGCCTTTTAACAGTGCTCCTTCATGCCTGATAGTGTAAAAATAACCGTTTCAGCGACAACAGCGAAATTAAATTGAAGGCACCGTAAAAAAGGAGGGCTAAACTTGCTGAAATATATTTCAAAACGAATCATATACCTTATTCCGGTACTAATAGGTATCGTTTTTTTGGTATTTACGATCATGTATTTCTCTCCCGGGGATCCCGCAAAACTTATACTGGGCGATCGCGCGCCGGAGGAGCAGGTGGCAGCCTTGAGGCATGAGCTGGGATTGGATCTTCCCTATTATCAGCAGCTTTTCAACTATATAAAAAATGCCATACACGGCGACTTCGGAAATTCCTATCAGCTTCGCATGCCGGTTTGGGATATAATCAAGCTGAGATTCCCGCTGACACTGCAGCTTACGACCTTTACAATGCTGATAGCGGTGTTGATAGGCGTACCTGTCGGCATCCTGTCGGCAGTAAAGCAGTATTCCGTTATTGACGCCTTTTCGGTAATCTTTGCGCTGTTGATGGCATCAATTCCCGCGTTTTGGCTC
>ULWQ01071440.1_pt1 | contig 10504 bp, 9 predicted proteins | sample 1960491 | NCBI WGS metagenome assembly ULWQ01 (sample SAMEA4835816, study PRJEB28245) | human gut metagenome | biome: gut microbiome; material: fecal sample | place: Denmark | collected 2008
CTTATAAAAAGATATTTCACACACAGAAAAAATGCGGTGAAATCCTTTACCACATTTTTTGAGTACGAATCAAGTATTCTCTATAAAAAGAGTATTTCAGAATCAGAAAATGTGGAAGATTCCAATTAAAGAGATAGTAGGTTTTTGAATGACGGGATAGAGAGTTGCTCAAAACTGTCCTGTGCAAACTGCTCAAAAGTGTCCTATATATACAATACCTACTTATACACTACCTATTAAAGTCGTACCGACCATGTACTACCACATCAAAGACCGCAGGTGATTCGAGAACCGCAAACAGGCCAAAGAACATTACGGCGTAGCCTGCTTCCGAAAACTGCTACACTTAAAAGAAATCATATTTACGAACAATCAAAATTCCATTGCTAACGATGAATTATACAGTAATCCCCAAATCAATCGTGAACTTTCAGACGGGCAACAGTAAGCCTATTGATATTTACGTGTGAGCAACCATTAAATATTGCTCCAATCACAAGACCAACATATCCCATATAACAGAGGAAAAACTATCCTTACTGACGGAATTGGATGAACGGACCATACGACGGAGCATTAAACGGCTGAAAGACGCAGGTTATCTAACTGTGCATACCACCATTAAAGAAGATGCAGACAGAGGTTTTATAAAGCGCAATTCCTACTATATAAAGCCAGCAAACAAAGACTATTTCTTCCTCGATAATAGTTTCTTTAAGAGGAACTATCCCGCCAAGATTGCAGGGTTTCTGCTATTATTAAAGTCGGTATGCCTTAATAATACGGATACCATCCAATGACGCAACAGCCAAATTGCAAAGAGTATCGGTTTATCAAGAAATACGACAACAGCCCTCATTAAAGAGTGTCTGCAATTAGGGCTTATAAAGCAGATTGCAAAGGGCTATGAACTAACGGTAGACTGTTTTATCAATTCCTCTGTTAAAAAGACCAATGCAGGGATTTATAAGGAGATATGCGATTTCTGCAAGGTGAAAGGCATAACCGCTCCCAAGTGGGATAAACGGGCTATGTCCGTACTGCTTACAAAGTATAATGCAATAGGCTTATCGAGAACAGAGCCAATAAGCATAACCTACCAACTCGATAAACGATGCAAGAACCTACCCGAAAAGGTATCATTGCCATACTTTATTAAGATTCTGGATATGCAGGAGCAATATAATGCAGTTATAGAACAGGTAGAGCAAAACAAACTCGATAAGGAAGAATTCAGAGGGTTTGCATTTTAGATATACAGCCCTCATGCGCAAGCATGAGGGTTTTCCCTTTTAATAGGAGAATGACATATTTTGCAGATTATTTCATTTATAGGGACTTATAAAATTATGTCATTCAATTTTCTGTTTTCTTTTTCTCTTTAGATGGCGTGCCGCAGGCACTCAATCAATAAATAAGAGTAACATATTTCCTTTGTTCAAGATAATATTATAATTTTGCAGATATAACATACTGAGCATTATGGAGAAGCCAGATTACAGAGCATGGTTTGAAAGTACACGCGAAAGCAACCAAGCAACCATAGACCAGACAGAAACAATTTTTGAGGGATTAGTTCTTAAAATAAACACATAGCGAAAAAGTAAATTTGGGCAAAGCGTAGCGAATTAGCTGGTAGAGCGTTCGTTACGCTTTGTTTTTCTATGGGACAGAGCCAACGAAATACCACCTCGAAGCCAAACGGTGCAGAAGTTCAGTTACCACCTCGTTACTCCCGTAACGGGTGCAGATTTCTTGCTAAACAGTTCTGTTTCTGCGTTTTGCGTAGATTTACATAGCTGTCGGTAACTCACTAATAACTAATTTTGTAACCAAAAAAAGGAGTGAGTTATGCGTAGTACATTCAAGGTATTATTTTACGTGAAGTAAGTTGCGATAAACAACGATAACTAAAAATAGGAATGCAGGGTGTAACTCAATGAGTTATGCCCTATTTCTTTTTATATCACTTTTCCTTGACTTTGCTTGTTATTCGGATTTTTATTATATATTTGTACCATAATTGTACCGACACTTAAAAGTAGATAATGTGACACCTATAAAAACAGCGGTATTGAGAATGAAGAATATAAGTAAAATGTAGGTTATGCCAGCAGCAAAATTTGAAATAACACGTCAATGCAAAGTTTGTGGAGAAACCTTTGTAGCTAAAACCATTGAATCGTGGTATTGCACTCCCAAATGTTCCAAGATTGCGTGGAAAAGGCGTAAGGATGAAGAACAGAGATTGCAAAGGTTGGACGAAGTGGTTAAGAAGATACCCAAGTCCAAAGAGTATATCACAGTTCCTGAAGCATACGCTTTGTTTGGCATAAGCAAGGAAACTCTTTATCGTTTAATTCGTAAGGGTACAATCCCAAGTGTGAATGCCGGAGAAAGGCAGACTTTACTATCAAAAGAAGAATTGATGAAACTCTATCCTCTCCGAAAGAAAACTCTCACAAAGCCAAAGCCTATTGCCAAGCTGTATAGTCTGGAGCCAAAGGACTGTTATACTATTGGCGAAATCACAGAAAAGTTTCTTGTGAATGAAAGCACTGTTTACCTTCATATACGCAAGTATTCCATTCCTACCAGACAGATAGGTAACTTTGTTTATGTACCAAAGAAAGAAATTGATAATCTATATAAAGGTGTGAAGCGATGAAGAAAGCATTAGTACATGAGTATCGATTAAATATCTCAACTAAGTAATTGCACAACGATAGAAATTCGCATAAATGCATACAACGTAGTACTTTAATTGAGATTTTTATCAAATAAATGTTTTTAATGAATATGGAAAAGAAAGACATATTTCAAGATATTCAAAACATACGAAGTTCCAATCCTGTAATTGTATTGGGAAGTGGAGCATCTGTTTCCTATGGCATACCAGGAATGGGTGTTTTAGCAAATGAGTTAAAAAACTTCTTTAAATCAAATCCATATTATGATACAGCTACTAATGATGTCGTTAGTGATTTCATAAAGCTTTTAGATTCAGGTGTAGGTTTGGAAGCTGCATTGCTGGATGTTAAGGTTCCTGAAATTGTTGAAGCAGATATAGTAAATATTGTCTGGAAGGTTATTATTGAATCCGATGCAAAAGTCTATGAAAGGTTTATAAGTGGAGAAGATATTAATCTAAGACAACTATTTGATTATATTATATATGGAGATCCGAATAAAACGCTAAATGTAATCTCAACCAATTATGATAGGATTGCCGAGTATGCAGCTTGTCAAACTGACGCTTACATTAATATAGGTTTTACTCACGGACTGATGGGAAAGTTAAAAGATAATATTATGCTAAATCCTAAAAAGCCGGAGGCTGATTATACTGGATTTATTAATATCTTGAAAGTTCACGGTTCCCTAGACTGGTATAGGAGAGATGGAATCATTTGCAATATCCCCAATTCTGTCAATATTCCATTAGGGTTTACACCATGTATCGTAACTCCAGGAACTAATAAATACGAACGTACTCAAGAGGAACCACATAGACAACTTTTATCAGCTGTGGACAAAATCTTTGAAAGTGCCCAAAACTATGTTTGTATTGGTTATGGTTTTAATGACAAACATGTTCAAGAAATGTTGCTTAAATATGCCAAAAAGAGAAAGGCAAAAATACTGATTGTTACCAAAGAAATTACAAATTCAATAAAAGAAAATGTAATAGATAAAGGATATGATTATATCGCTATTTGTAGTGATGGTGCTAAGGGTACTGTTTTTCATACAAATAGTGATTCTATAATTGTTGATGACAAAATATATTGGACTATAGAAGGATTAATGGAAATATAAAAAATGGAAAGTATAGTATTAAGATATGATAAAGGTGAGTCAATAGGCTCAATAAATAGTGTAGACACAGGTATGGCAACAGCCATTATAGATTCTGACGATGTTCTGTCCCAGTTACAAATTAATCAACTTATAGCTATTCAAAGTCCGAAATCTGGTCGTTACATTATAGCAATGATAGTAAAAATCTATCGCAAGGCTACTGATATGACTTTGAATGATGACGAGGATGAAGAAGATACTTCTTCGGCATTTAACCAAGTTAGGTTAGTTTTTGTGGGTGAATTTATGGACAAAGCTGGAGAGCAAAGTAACGTGTTCAGAAGAAACGTTAGTGCAGTTCCATCTATAAGTGCCTTATGTTATAAGATTGAAGGAACACGTCTCACAGACCTCATGCAAACAATATCCAACAAATTAGCGACTTCCATCAGTCCTCTTGCAATAGGGAAATATACAATGGATGAAAGTTCTATAGCATATATGGATGGAGATAAACTATTTCAACGACATGCTGCTATTGTGGGTTCTACAGGGAGTGGTAAATCTTTTTGTGTTGCATGTATTGTTGAACAAATGGCTAAATTAAAACATTCTAATGCAATTTTGTTTGATATCCACGGAGAATACTCCTCTACTGATTTCAAAATAGATGGCATCAAACAATATAAAATTGCAACACCAGGAGATTTGGCTACCTCTGAAAAACTCAACAACAATATACTTATGGTACCCTATTGGCTCTTAAATTATGAGGAAATGCAGGCATTGTTATTAGATCGTAGTGACCAAAATGCACCAAATCAAGCAATGATATTCTCTCGTGAAGTTCTTGCCGAAAAAGAAAAAGGTGTAGAAGGAACAATATATGAACATCTGATTACTGTTGATAGTCCCGTAGCTTACGACTTGCAAACAGTGTTAACTCGGCTAAAGTCCAAAGACGAAGAAATGGTACCTGGTGCAAGAGCCGGTTCTGAAAAGCTAGGCCCATACAATGGGAAGTTAACACGGTTCAATCAAAGACTGGAGAATAAACTTTCAGATAAGAGAATGGGATTTATGTTCAGTTTACAAACAGAAGAAAAATCGCAAAATTGGCTCAAAGATTTCGCCAGAGTTCTGATGAAGGCTGATGGTGGGGTCAAGGTTATAGATATGTCAGAAGTACCATCAGATGTACTTCCTTTAGTAATTGGTCTATTGGCAAGAATTGTATTTACTGTTCAACAATGGAGTTCAATGGAACATCGTCATCCAATAGCACTATTATGTGATGAAGCACACTTATATGTTCAGCAATCTATTTCACAAGATGCTGTTGCAGAAATAGGTTTGAAAAGTTTTGAACGAATAGCGAAGGAAGGACGAAAATATGGAGTTGGTCTTGTGATAATCAGTCAAAGACCTTCAGAAGTAAATCGTACAGTACTAAGCCAATGTAATAATTTTATTAGTCTTCGACTTACAAATGTGGATGATCAAAATGTGATTAAACGACTACTACCAGATAATCTTGGTAATATTGCCGACAATCTTTCTTTGCTTGACATCGCAGAAGCAATTATTGTTGGTGATGCTACATTATTACCGTCTAGAGTAAAAATAAATGAACCTTCAATCAAACCATCAAGTCAAACAGTTCCTTTCTGGAGTATTTGGGGGAAAGATAATTCTGATCAAGATTTGTCAGAAGCTATATGCAATATGATTAAACAATCTAAGTGAAAGTAATTACTATGTCAAGGATATGAAGCGATGAAGAAAGCATTAGTTAATACACGTGTGTCGGTAAAGCTCCGCAAGTCTGAATATCGTGATGAATGGTATCTTTATGTGGAATCTTATCCTGTATTCCAATCTGGAAAACATACGCCACAAAGAGTGCGTGAATATCTCAATCGTACCATTACAACACCTATTTGGGATAAATCACGCAATGCAAGGACTAATGCCGAAGGCAAAACTACTTATAAGCCGAAGCGAGATTTAAACGGTGTTATTCAATGCAAGTCGCAATTAGACCAAGAATCATGTATCTATGCCGATAAAGTCAGAAGCCTAAGACAAAAGGAATACGACAATGCAGCTTTATATGCCGATACCGATGCAGAACAGGCGGAGCAGTTGGAACGCTCCCGAAGTAATTTTATTGAGTACTTCGACCATGTGCAACGAACAAGACATGCCCATAGTTCCGATTCTATTATTGTCAATTGGAGGCGAGTACATGAGTTACTGAAGATATTTGCAAAAAGTGATACCATTCTCTTTTCGCAGATAGACTTAAAGCTGGTTGAATCGTTCCGTCAATTCATAATGAACGCACCGCAAGGTGGTACTAAACGAGGTACAATTTCTCAAAATACAGCATCAACATACTTCTCAATTTTCAAGGCAGGATTGAAACAAGCCTTTATAGATGGCTATCTGACTATTGATATTGCAGCGAAAGTCAAAGGCATTCAGGAAAGGGAGAGTCGCAGAGAATACCTGACAATAGAAGAGTTGAACCGACTGGCACAAACTCCGTGTGACCCATTATTGAAACGAGCCGCACTCTTTTCAGCATTAACAGGAATCCGACATTGCGACATTCAGAAATTGAAATGGTCGGAGGTGGAACAATTCAATGGTGGTTATCGGCTGAACTTTACGCAACAAAAGACAAAAGGTGTTGAGTATATGCCAATTTCAGAGCAAGCATATAATCTTTGCGGAGAGCAAAAAGAAGGAGAATTATTAGTGTTTGCCGGATTACCTGACCCATCATGGATAAATCGCCCTGTTAAAAAATGGGTTGAAGCTGCCGGAATTACCAAGCACATTACCTTCCATTGCTTTAGGCACAGCTACGCTACCCTTCAACTGGCTGGAGGAACGGACATTTATACCGTTAGCAAAATGTTGGGGCATACCAATGTACGAACCACTCAAGTGTATGCCAAGGTTGTAGATGAGAAAAAGGAGAAAGCAACAGAAACTATCAAATTAGCTTTATCACAAACGGAATAAAAGTGTTGTCCCACTTGATAGGCATAGCCATCTGCGTAGATTCTGCGTGGGTGGCTTTTTGTTTTTACCTATGAGCTGTTATTATGACCACCTAATGATTTCCTTATGATTGGGTACATTACCATAAAAAACTACTACTGACGTTTTTCATCATTTGCATTGATAATCAATACATATTCCTTATGGTATTTCTGTTTCGCTGCTGTTTCTTTATGTGACACAGTCCATCATAAAATCAGTATGCTAAATCACGATTACTTTGCCGAAAAATCAAACATAAATCAGATAGCAGTATGAGTGAAAAGAACATTACTTTTGAAGATTTACCCAAGGCAATGTCGTGGATGATGGATAAATTGAATGAACTGGATTCTAAGATTGACGGTCTCAACACTCAAAGTCCGAGTATTCCAACCGAGCAATGGATGAACTTAAAGGAGTTGTGCGATTATATTCCCAGTCATCCGGCAGAGCAAACAGTATATGGATGGACAAGCTGCCACCAAATCCCATTTCATAAAAGAGGTAAACGTATCATGTTTCTAAAATCGGAGATTGATGCGTGGCTTCGAGATGGCAAGGTAAAGTCCGAAAAAGACTTGGAGGACGAAGCTGCCCGATTCATAAAGTCTAAAAGAAACAACCGATTCTAATGGATTCACTCGATTTATGCAATGCAATCAGAATGGAATTTGGAGGGATACTTGAAGACAAGATTCCTTTGAATGCTTTTCCTGCTAAAATTCAGGATATGGTATTGGCATTGGCACGACAAGAGAATTATTCCATTGAATATATGATGGCTTCTCTTTTGGCGGCAATTTCAACAGCCATCGGTAATGCTGTCAATATCCGTATTCGTGGTGGCTGGATAAGTAATCCTGCCCTCTATATGATATTGGTTGGCCGCCCCGGAATGGGCAAAACTCCCCCGTTAGACTTTGCTTTTCGCCCAATTCGCAAGCATGATGCCAAAGCTGTCAAACAATTCAAGTCTGATATGGAGCAATATAATAATATGGTAGAGGACAACAAAGGGAAGAAGGAAAATTGCACTCCATTGCCAGAAAAACCGATTTTGCGAAGAACCATAATATCCGACTTTACCCCAGAAGCTTTAATGCGTGCGCTTGATGACAACCAGCGTGGTATTGTGGTATATGTGGATGAAATTATGGGAATGTTCAATGCTGTGAATCAATACAGCAAAGGGCAACTTATTGAACAGTTATTGACTGCATTCAGCGGAAAACCTTTAGACATTTCCAGATGCAGTATGCCCATACCTATTCACATAGAGCATCCTTTTATAAATATGGTAGGTACGATGCAGACCACCCGAATGCACGAACTTACAGATAAAGGCTATAAGGACAATGGGTTGATTGATAGAATAATTTTTGTTTATCCGTCTTCACAGGAAATATCAGATTGGCAAGATGAAGAAAACGCTTTTACCACTTTTGACAAATACTCGTCTATGTGGGAAAATATCATCAACAAAGTGATGAGTTTGCCTTTTATAGTAAATGAGGATGGCGAAATAGTTCCTGACATTTTGGACTTTTCTTCGGAAGCAAAAGCCTATTTTACCAATTGGCGCAATGATGCTATTCATGCAGTCAATCAAATCCAAGATGACGGCTTGGTGGATAGTGAAGAAAGGCAGCGAGAAGCCGAACGGCAACCTGCCTTTAATGTGCCGTATCACGGTGGACGGCGAGATTAAACAGTTCAGTTGCAAGATGGACGTTCCCCCACGGTTGTGGGACGTGAAGAACAGCCGTGCTTCGGGCAAGAGCGTCGAAGCACAGAAAATCAACCTTGCGGTAGATAAAATCCGTGGGGGGGAAAACCGCCGCTATCAAGAGTTAATGCAGACGGACGGTTATGTTACCGCCGCCAAACTCAAAGACGCCTATCTCGGTATCGGCGTCAAGCAGGAAACTTTGCTGAAACTGTTCGAGCAGCACAACGCCGAGTTTGAGAAGAAAGTCGGGCACAGCAGGGCGCAGGGTACATTTACCCGTTATCGGACGGTCTGCAACCATATTCGGGAGTTTTTGCCCCATACCTACAGGCGTGAGGATATTCCGTTAAAGGAACTCAACCTCACGTTCATCAACGATTTCGAGTATTTTCTGCGCACGGAGAAGAAATGCCGCACCAATACCGTGTGGGGCTACATGATTGTGTTGAAACACATCGTTTCCATTGCAAGGAACGACGGGCGTTTGCCGTTCAATCCCTTTGCCGGATATATCAACTCTCCCGAAAGCGTGGATAGGGGCTACCTCACCCAAACGGAGATACAGACGCTCATGGACGCACCGATGAAGAACGCCACCCACGAGCTTGTACGGGACTTGTTCGTCTTTTCTGTTTTCACGGGTTTGGCGTATTCGGACGTGAAGAACCTCACCGTCGACCGCCTGCAAACATTCTTCGACGGCAACCTGTGGATAATCACCCGAAGAAAGAAGACCAACACCGAATCAAACATCCGCCTTTTGGACGTTCCCAAGCGTATCATCGAAAAGTACAAGGGGCTGGCAAGGGACGGTCATGTTTTCCCCGTTCCGAGTAACGGAAGCTGCAACAAGATACTCAAAGATATAGGCAGACAATGCGGCTTCAAGGTACGTTTGACCTACCATGTGGCACGCCACACGAACGCCACGACCGTACTTCTGTCGCACGGCGTACCCATCGAAACGGTGAGCCGCCTTTTGGGACACACGAACATAAAAACCACCCAAATTTACGCCAAAATCACCGCCCAGAAGATAAGCCAAGACATGGAAACCTTGTCGCACAAGTTGGAGGATATGGAGAAGAATATCTGCCGAGCCATCTAATTAAAAACAGAATCCCGATGAAAGAAGAAAGGAACATTATCACGATGGACGGGCAGGGCAATATCTCCCTGCCGAGCGATATAGGTGCAACCGCCATGACCGAGCGGGAAATCTGCGAACTGTTCGGGGTTATCGCCCCGACGGTTCGGGCAGGGATAAAGGCACTCTGCAAAAGCGGAGTTTTGAGCGTATATGACATAAAGCGCATTATCCGCATATCGGACAAATACAGCGCGGAGGTTTACAACCTCGAAACGATAGCCGCCCTCGCTTTCCGTGTTGAATCGTTCGGGGCGGCGAAAGTCCGCAAAGTGTTGTTGGAAAAGATTATACACGGGCGAAAAGAGAAAACGAAGGTATTCGTGTCGGTTGTTTCGGACGGCAAGCCCAACAGCCGTTGGAAAGCATGATGATATATCAACATACCAACATGCAAACATATCACTATGGTGATATATATTGCAGGTTCTATTCCTCTTTTCAGAGGAAAGCGGAGCAATCATTTCCGTTTACAAAGGCAAAGCAAGCACGGGGCTTTATGTCGGCTAAAAGGTCAGGCGGCTGCGCCGTTTCCCGATAAATCTTCCTCTCGCTTCGCTGCGAGCGTATTTATCGGGAAAACCTTGCTTCCGACTGCCCCATGCAAGAGAAGCCTTTGCAAACGGAAACGACCGCCCCGCCACCCACCGACCGAAAGGAAAAAAATAAGGGTGGGGTTATATGGGTAAGCAGACGGCAGGGACAGCCACCGCAGAAAGGCAGACGGACGGTACGCCGCAGGGTATTTACGGAGAAAATACCGTAGCTTATTA
>ULWQ01018631.1_pt1 | contig 10482 bp, 11 predicted proteins | sample 1960491 | NCBI WGS metagenome assembly ULWQ01 (sample SAMEA4835816, study PRJEB28245) | human gut metagenome | biome: gut microbiome; material: fecal sample | place: Denmark | collected 2008
ACTAACAATAATATTTTTCTTTTCATATTTTTATCTTTTACCATCACTAATATTATTATTGCTAGTTAAATTTGTTTTTCCTTATTTCTGATAAATTTTTTTAAAAAAAGTAGAATATAAAAATATTCTACTATTTTCCAAAGGCTGATTTTCCTTCCACTGCTCTTCTTGTCATTGTATCAGTTGACATTAACCTTGACCAGTCATTTGTTAATTCATCTAATCGCCATGTATTTACAACAACTCCACGTTGTCCTCCATCATAAGATGGTTGAGCTTGTGCTATCTTAACACGATAACTTCCATCATCTGACTTCACAACACCAAGTACCGTTCCTGTATGTCCGCTTCCACTTCCATATCTTGATATTATTGTTCCTGGTTTTAAATTGGATAAAAGTTCACTACTTGACATATTTTCTATTTTTTCACTATTTTCAAATATTTCATAAAGTGTGACACCTTTTAGATTATTATTTCCTGCTTGGTTAGTTTTTAATAAACCTTGATAGTATGTCCATGCAGTAAACTCTATACAATTATAGCCACTTTTAACTACTTCAGTGAACCCTTTAGTATATGTATTACCACTTGAGCCATTTCTTACAGTAACAAGTGAATTTGTTGCTACCACTGCTGCTACTGTTGCATAATCACTTACACCTTTGCAATTATTTGCTTTATAAGACCCTTCTAGTATTACGTCCATTATTTTACCTATATCAGAGCATTCTTTGTTTGTATAAGATTTTCCAAACATTTTCCATAATACCTGACTATCATTATTTCCATTCAACTTAGAATTTAAAAATGAAATTGCTTGCTTACCCATTTCTGAATCTTGCCCAACAGCGTTTACAATTGCATTTTTATCGTATGCTATTGTATATGTTGCACCAACACCACCAGTCGATGATGAATATGGTAAAACTTTTTGATATATTACACCATTAACTTCATAATAAATACTTACACTATTATCAGAAGTAACAGTAGAGGTTATTGTTAAATCAGTATCAATAGTACTTTTAGTAACTTGGAATTCTTTTAACTTTTCGTTACCAGATTCTCTTGCCAAAAGTTCATCATGAGATTTGCATAATTCTTGATTTTTCCTTTCAAACTGCTGTTTTGAACTTGTTACTTTGGCAGATATACTTGACCAATTTGGATCATCTTGTTCCATTTTATTTAACCTGGACATATTGCTGTTATATTCACCCAAAATTTGTTCAAGTTCTTTTATTCCAGAATGCAACTTTTTACAGTCTTCTATCATTTTTCCAAGTTCTGATTCTAGACTTTGCTCAATTTTCTTCACGGTCTGATTTATATATTCCATTTGTGCTAATACACTTGTACCACCACTACTTTGAAACGATTCATTTAAGTTATCGACCATCACATTATTTAAAGTTAATAAATTAGTTATATCTGTTGTTAACTCTTTTTCAAAAGTATCTAATTTTTCTAAGTATGGACTTACATTAGCTTCAAATTTTAATAACTTTGCATCTATTTCCATGATTGCCTCCTTAAATATTACTATCTATTAGTTTTCCTAATGAATCTTCCTTACTCTTGTAATCTTCTATTACTATCTTTTCTAAAAAATCAATATATTTATCATTACTTTCTTTTATAGCTTTAAATTCATCATAAATACTTTTAAATTCATTTAAAATATTTTCACTTGTAGCAGATTGCCAAAAATCAGGAATTGTATTTGCTTTTGCTTCAATATTCTCAAGAATTTCTTTTATTTCATCTCTTCTACTTTTTAATTCTGTAATTTTTTCGTTTAATTTATTTGTATCCAACTTTATGTTACTCATCTTGGTACCCCCTGTTTAGGTCCATTATTTTTTTTAAATCTAAATCTATGTTGCTATGTTTTGTAGCAAGAATTTCCATTACTTGAGTATTTCCCTTAATCTTATCTTCAACATTTTTTATGGTATCTAGATAATTAACAAAGCTTTCACTAAAGTTATCATAATCAATGCCACTCCATACTTCTCCTATTTCTTCGGTTATTTTTTTCATTTCTGTAACATTTTCTTCCAACTTTTCTACTTCTTTATCAATGTACAAGCCTGTTTCATATAACTTTCTACAATTTATTTTAAATATATTTCCCATAATAGTTAACCTCTTTTTGCATATACTGATTTAATTATTTTTTGAACGTCTGTACTTTGATTTAATATTGCTATAAATTTCTTTGATCCTGATGCGTCATTTATATAATTTTTAGTTGTTATTATGCTCTCTGCAGTTGTATTGTTTTTATCTGCAACCATGTCAATTACATCTCTTACAGCATATACGATATCTTCACTTATATTTTCTATTCCTTGTCCATCATATATATTTCCCGCTACTTCCATACCATCTTTATCATCAAGTAAAGAGATGGCAACCTCATAATTTTTCATAGCATTTGTTAATATATTTTTATTACTGCTATTATCAAGAAGTTCACTAGATGTAATATTATTTCTTAATGCTACTATGTCTATATAACCATTTAAATATTCCAAATTTTTCTCATCGATCGTTTGTAATGCTCCATTACTGTATGCTTCCATTAAAACTTTTTTTAAATTGTTATCATCAAGGTCACAAAGAGCCTTTTTCATATCTTCGCTAATATTTGGAGAAGCCATCACTTTTTCTTTAATCAAAGTTCCGTTGAAATCATTTAAAACATTCTCTAGACTACTGTTTTTACTTGTAGCAATGCTTGATAATGCTATAGATAGTCCAACATAATCACTAACTGAAATGTTTTGATTATTGCTATCTTTATTTGTATCTATTTGAGTATTTTGATTATTGTTATTTACTGTGGTATTAGAGCTTGTATCAGACCTTGAGCCACTATTTCTGGTGTATGAAGTACCGCTCGTAACATAATTAGAATAAGCATAGTCAGTTTCTTGTTGGCTAGTTGCAGTAGATTTTATCATTGATGTAACTTCAGTTATTGTGCTTGTTAAAGAACTAACAGAAACTGCAAGTGACTTAGTATAATTTATATATATATTATAGTCTGTTAATGGTTTTAATCCATTTATTACTCTTTCGCTAGTTAAATTTAAACCATTAACTTTATTATTCCATGACAAACAAAGTTCATCTATTGATGGAAAATTCATAACTATATCACTGTCTGATAGACTTGATACTACATTTGAACTTGTTTCTGTTTGACTATCTGCCATTATAAGTCCTCCTTTAAATATTTATACTATATGAAATATTTTAACATATTAAGGCTTTAAAAACTACATTTATAATTATTTTAACATTAAAATAATGTAAATTGTTTGATAAATAAAAGCATATTAAAAGAGTGAAGTTTTATCACTCTTTACGTATTATGGTTTAAAAATAATTTTAATTGCATCATCTCTTCCACTAGTTAATCTTTCAAAAGCATTTTGTGCTTTTTCTAGAGGAATAACATCATCAATATATTGTGATACATCTAAATGTTTATCTCTAATTAACTCAAGTGTACGCTCAAAATCAAACTCACTATATGCAATTGACCCTTTCATGGTTATCTCTCCCATTACTGGTATAACCATTGGCACTGTAACTGGGTTCATTGATACTCCGACTAATACGATTGTACCACCGTTTTTAGTAAGTATCATTGCTTCACTAACTGCACCTTGATTTCCACAGCATTCTATTACTTTATCAAAGCCCCCGTTTGTTCTTGCTTTTAATGTTGGAACTGTATTTTCATCTATAGCGTTATAATATTCATCTACTTTGCCATACTTACAAGCTTTCATTCCACGAGCTTCATTCGTCTCTAGTAATGCTACATAAGTAGCGCCTTCCATTTTAGCAAATTCTGCGGCCATCAAACCAATTATTCCACCACCAATGATACATACTTTGTCGCCAACAATTATATCGGCTAGTTTTACAGCATGTAGTGAAACGGCAGATGGTTCTACCATACAAGCTTCTACATCAGTAACTGTATCTGGTAATTTTCTAACCATACTACTATAGCAACTTGAGTATTCTGCATAACCACCGCTATTTTCTAAAGATAGACCAATTGCATGTGTCCAAGTTTCTTGACAATATTGTGGATTTCCACTTCTACATGCATCGCATTTACCACATGGTGATATTGGTAAGCCAGTTATTCTGTCACCAACTTTTAAATCTTTTCTATCTCCTGGATCAGTAACTGTACCTGAAAACTCATGTCCCATTACAAGTCCAGCTGGAGCACCCATGTCCCAATAATGTATATCCGAACCACAAATTCCACATGCGTTAACCTTGAAAGTTACTTTGTTATCGGACTTTGCTGGTTCATCTTTTGTTGTTACTTTAAGTTCTTTTGCTCCTGTTATTTCTACACATTTCATATACTTCACCCAATATTATGTTAGCATATTTATCAAGAATTGTTGATATGTTTGTCCTATAATCATGTAAATTTACACTTTAATTTATTGCAGTACCATTTACATAAAGTTTATATCCATTAAAATCTATATTGCTATTATTACTTACTTCATTATTTAGTTCTGTAATGTAGCTATTTCCTGTTAATTTAATACTTGAAGTGGCGTCTAAATTTAATATAATTGACTTTGCATTGTTATCACTGTTTATTGTACCTTCATAATAAGATGATTCTTTCATAGTCATTGTTAGTGTTGAAATTGAGTCGATTATTATGTCTCCAAATGACTTTTGATTATTCATTATAAGAGTTACATCTCCTCCGTTAGAACCACTGTTTCCCCAAGAATCTTTTTGGGCTCTTAAGAAGGCTCCAGTTGAATCATTATTTTTTATTTCATTATTTGTAAGTGTTATAGTGGCAGTTGTATTTGTTATATAAAATGTGTCCCCTTTATTGGTTGTAATTTTACTATCAGTTGCATTAAATAATGCTTCACCAGTTGCGGCATCTCTGCTCATTGATTGGTATAGGAAAATATTTTTATATGTTGTTGATTGTCCATTTAACTCATTGTTAGTATCAGTTAAATCACAATTGTTTATTGTTACTTTATTTTTTCCTTCAATTACTATTCCTTCTGATGCAGTTGCTATTAAAGTAGCATCATTTACTGTTATGTCTGCTGTCGAATAAATACTTGGAGAACCCTTTCCTGTTGTTTTGTAAGTTCCTTTGTTTACTGTTACTGTACCTCCACCTCTATCTGTTCTTATAGCTGCACTTGAAGTACCGCTAGTTGTTATTTCTATGGTTGTACCATCATTTGATGAATTATTTGTTGTAGCACTTCCACCATAGCTAAAGACTCCATTTGCACCTGTAGCATCTGTTGTAATTGTTGAATTTTTAATTGACACTTTCGCACCGTTCTTGGCAATTATAGCAGAGTTAGTTCCATAGAAACTAGTATTGTCCCCTCCATCTGATGATCCTGTTTTTTCTACTGTCTTCGTTTCTTTAATTTCATTTTTTGAGGCGTATTCAATGTTACTGTTTCCATTTCCTTTTTCTGTTGTGTTAGAACTATTTAAAAAATAATTAGTAGTAATTGCACCAAATGAGTAAGTTAATACTCCTGTTCCTAAGAGCGTTCCTAAAATATATATAATAATTTTATTTTTGTTTTCAAAAGTTTCCTTAATATTTCTCTTATTTAAATTTGACATAACAAGATATATTGCTAAACTAGAAATCACTAATGCCTCTACTGCAAATACTATATAATATGTTGTACCAATTTCTTTGCTTGATGCAGTGTTTGTATTTTGCCTAGGCATTTGCATATTGTTGTTTGGCATTTCTGGTCTGTTATTATCATTATCCATTTCTGGTATATTTGACTCATCATCTTGCATGTCTTCATTTTGATTTTCATTCATATCTGGTTTGTCACCAGGCTCTTTTCTCTCTTCATCATCATTCATATCTGGAGGAGTCATTTCCCCACCTTGGTCTGGGCCATTTCCCCCACTTGGCATTTCTGGAGGATTATTAGAAAAATTGTTACTTTCCTTAACATTGTTTTTGGCATAATTCATTGTTAGAAATACCATTACACAACTCAATATAATTAACACTACGCATATTGCATTTTTAACATTTCTTTTCATTTTTTCTTTCCTTTCTTTTTTTATTTTGTTATATCATTTATCACTACCTTTTCTATGTTTAAAACTTTTACAGTTGATATTTTCTACCTTTATCTTATACTTTTTCCTCCTTTCTATGTATTAAATGATAATATATATTTATTACATAAAAATTAAAAATAAAAAAAGTTTTACTTTTTAAATAAAACTTTAAATGTTGTTATATCTTCCATTGAACTTGCTGTTATTGTTCCACCATAGGATTCAACAATATTTTTAGCAATCGCAAGTCCTAGTCCATACCTATTTTCATTTCTATTTCGTGATTTGTCTACTCTATAAAATCTTTCGAAGATCTTTTTTTCTTCACCTTTTGGTATAGGTTCGCCTTTATTTTGAACTTCTAATATTATTTGATTTGTACTGTTGGTTAAATTTAACGTGACTGTTGAGTTCTTTTTAGAATGTTTGATTGCATTATCTAATAAAATTTCCACAAGTTCTTTTATACTGTTTTCGTTCATCTTGAATTTGATATCTTTATCTATATTGTATTTTAACTTTATATTGCTCTCAAATGCTTTTCCTTCAAACATTAGTAGAGAAAGCTCTACTGTTTTTGATAAGTCTCCTTCTGATAATTTCATATTTTCTTTATTCTCTGTTGATGCAAGCTCTAGTAAATCAGTTACTAAAATATTCATTCTTTTTGCTTCTTCTTTAATATTTTTTAGCCACTTTTCTTCCTTTGGATTTGCTTCATAAGCTTCACTACTAGCTATTATTACAGAAAGTGGTGTTTTTAATTCGTGAGATGCATCCGTAATAAACTGTTTTTGTTTATTGAAACTTTCTTCTACTGGCTTAATTATCCAGCTTGTAATCCACTTTGTGATAAGTAATATTAAAGACTCTAATAAGAAGAAGATACATACTGATAGTCTTAGTGATGTTAAAAGATTAGTTTTTATATTCGAGTTGTCTAAAATAATCAAGCATTCCCCTTTTACGTATGAATAAGAATAATTTTCACTATATAATGATTCAATATATTTACCTTGTCTATCTTGAGTATTTAATATTTCTTCCGCAATAGAGTTTATTTCTTCAGTGTTTTTATTATTGTTTGAATGATTTATTATTTCTTTTATATTATTATTTTCATCAATAAGAACTGTGTATATAACTGAATCCATAAACTTAATATTTGGTTCTTCTTTTTTATTTATATCGTCGTTTTGTGGAGGTGTTTTGTCATCTGGCTTAATACCGTTTGGGTCTTTTCTATCATCTTGTTTTTTTGCATTATCCGTTGCAACATTTAAACTGTTTTCAACACTTTTCTTGTGTTCCATGTAGGTTTGTGTATTAAATAAAATAATAAAACTTAATATACTTATTGTTAATATTGAAAAGGTCACATAAAACACTTTATTTTTTAACTTCTTCATAATCATACTCCATTTTATAACCAAGATTTCTTACAGATTTAATGTTTACTTTTGACTCTATGGCTTTAAGTTTTCTTCTTAGAAATGATAAATATGCTTCTAGATTATTTGATTCTATATCGTTTTCTATTCCCCAAATTTTGTCATATATTTGTTCTTTAGACAATATCTGTTTTGGATTATTTATGAAATATTCCATAAGCTGAAATTCTTTACATACTAGTTCTACTTGCTCTTTAGTAGTTGTACACTCCAAAGTTGAACTAGAAATATTTAAATTCAAATCTCCAAAAGTAATAGTATTTTTCTTTGGACTTGCATTATTCTTCAATTGAATATTTACTCTTGCTACTAATTCTTCAATATGAAAAGGTTTAGTAACATAATCATTAGCACCGTTTTCTAAACCATTTAGTTTATCTTCTAAACTTGACTTTGCTGTAAGCATTATTACTTTACTCTGAACATCTTTTTCTCTTAACTTTTTTAATATATCAAAGCCATTCATACCTGGTAGCATGACATCAAGTATTATTAAATCATAAATATTTGTTAATGCTGAATAAAAACCTTCTTCACCATCTGTACATATATCCACAATATATTTTTCTTTTTTTAAGCTTGAAGATATAACATCCGCTAAATTAAATTCATCTTATACAATTAAAATTCTCATTATTATCACCCATTACATAAATTTTATTTCTAAATTATTAAATAAATATTAAATATATTATTAATAAAAGAAAAGCTTTGGAAAAATCCAAAGCCTGTAAAACTGTATATGTATTAACGTTTTGAGAATTGTGGTGCACGTCTTGCTTTCTTTAAACCTGGTTTCTTACGTTCTTTAATTCTTGAATCTCTTGTGATAAATCCATTTGCTTTTAGTACTTTTCTAAAGCTATTTTCACTATCAGCAGGAGTTGTTGAATCATATTCTAGTAAAGCCTTTGTTATACCTAAACGAATTGCTCCAGTTTGTCCTGAGAATCCTCCACCACAAACTTCAACTTCTACATCAAAGATTTCTCTTGTATTTGTAAGGTCAAGTGGTTGAGTTAAATTCATTATTAAAGTTTCGTAAGGTAGATATTCATGAACATCTTTACCATTTACTGTTATTTTACCAGTTCCTGAAACTAATCTAACTTTTGCTATACTTGATTTTCTTCTACCAGTTCCATAATAAACGTTTTGTTTCTTTGCCATGATTTACCTCCCTATTTAACTTCCAACTTTTCTGGTTTTTGAGCCATATGTGGATGTTCACTACCAGCGTAAACAAATAATTTCTTATACATTTGTCTACCTAATCTGTTATGTGGAAGCATTCCTTTTACTGCTCTTTCTACCATTTCAACTGGATAGTTTTCTTTCATAACTTTTGCAGTTCTAACTCTTAATCCTCCTGGATACATTGAGTGATTATAGTATTTCTTATCTTCAAGCTTGTTTCCAGTTAAATTAACTTTGTCAGCATTGATAATAATGATATTATCACCGCAATCGATATGTGGAGTATAAGTTGGCTTATGTTTTCCACGAAGCATATGTGCTGCTTTTGCTGCTATACGACCAAGAGTTGCATCTTGAGCGTCAATAACATACCATTTACGTTCTACAGTTTCTTTTTTTTGCATATAACTTGTCATAATTTTCTCCTTTTACTTAAGCTTAACCTTCCCACAGTCAAACTTATGTGGGGAATCAAATGTACCGATTAGAATTATACTAAAATAAGCTTTAAAAGTCAATGATTATATATAAATATTTATCTTTTTAACTGTTATATTCAATATAATATAGATATAATCCTTCTGGTTTAATTGTTGTTACTAATTTTGCCTTATCATCGTCAATTAAAATTTCTTTAATATCACTTGGTAATAACTTTCCCTTTCCTACTTTAACAAGTGTTCCAACCATATTTCTTACCTGATATTTCATAAAACCAGTGCCAGTAAAGCTAAATATTAACTTGTCACCTTCTACTGTTATACTTGCATCATAGATCTCTCGCACATAGTTTTCTTTTTTTGCTTCACTTGAAACGAAGCTCTTGAAATCATGTTTACCAATAAAGTACTTAATTCCATCATTCATCTTTTCTATATCAAGCTTTTTACCATATTGATAAACATAATTTCTCTCAAGCGGATTATATTCTCCACAATTCATTATATATTTGTAAACTTTTGACTTTGCCATATACCTTGCGTGAAAACTTTTATCCACAACTTCTGTGGAAAAAACATGAATATCATCTGGTAAAAGACTATTTAATGCACACTTAAGTTTGTAAAGTGTAATATCAACGTCAATGTCAAAATGTGCACATTGACAAAATGCATGGACACCTCTGTCTGTTCTACCTGCTCCAGTTACCTTTGTTTCTTTATGATTATTTATGCTAAATAAAGCTTTTTCAAGTTCGCTTTCTACACATCTTTTTCCAGGTTGTTTTTGATATCCAGAAAAATTTGTACCATCATATGAAAACTTTATCAAATATCTCATAACTACCTCCAAAAAAAGTATAATATTGAAAAATATATTATAGAAACAATAGCAAAGATGAAATCATAGTTTTTAAAACTAAGAGGAAAAAGTGCTCTTCTTCTTTTGAATCCATAAAACTTTGATTTTCCATACATATATACTTCTTCCAAATCTTTTTTGACTCTATCATTTATACTTCTTTGTTCACTATAAGTTTTTTTGTACATTTCTTCATTATATTCACGTACCTTTGGAAGCAACTCTTTGCAAAACATTTTTTTCCTTAATTTCTTTTTGTAGTTATATAAGAAATTATTTTTAATAATATATCTGTTTTTCTCACTTATTGAGTATATTAAAAGCAAGATTACGCTTATAGCATATATTATTTTAATTAAAATATTTATCTTAGGCGCTAGTGGAAAATATATTA
>ULWQ01046545.1_pt1 | contig 10434 bp, 9 predicted proteins | sample 1960491 | NCBI WGS metagenome assembly ULWQ01 (sample SAMEA4835816, study PRJEB28245) | human gut metagenome | biome: gut microbiome; material: fecal sample | place: Denmark | collected 2008
AATTTTGTAAGGCTCAGAACAGGTTGTGGGCGCGCAGGCGGCGGTCCAGATGGCCTTTGCTGCGCAGCCAGGTGCTGGGGGCAAACAATACCAGCATGGGGAAGATCTCCAAACGGCCCACCAGCATATCAAAGCTGAGCACCAGCTTGATCAGCGGCGAGAAATCCGCAAAGCTGACCATAGGGCCGACCAATTCCAGACCGGGGCCGATGTTGTTCAGGCAGGATGCCACCGCGGTAAAAGTAGTAACCAGGTCAAACTGGTTGATGGCCACCACCATGGTGGACAGCACAAAAATGATCAGGTAGAGGTTCATGTAGGTGCGCACGCCAAACACCGTTTTATCGTCCAGGGGCTTGCCCTCAAACCGGACGGTAGTGACAGCATGGGGGTGCAGCACCCGCATTAAATCCTGCTTGGCAGTTTTGCACATAATAATGATACGGCTGATTTTGATGCCGCCGCCGGTGGAACCCGCACAGGCGCCAAAGAACATGAGCAGCACCAGCACCGCCTTGGAGAAGGTGGGCCACATGTTAAAATCTGTTGTGGCATAACCCGTGGTGGTAATGATGGAAGCCACCTGGAAGAAAGAATAGCGCAGGGACTGCCACACATTGCCATACAAGTGGAAGATATTGCCCGCAACGGCCAGGGTGGAAGCTGCAATCACGCCAAGGTAGACCCGCATTTCCTCGCAGGCAAACGCTTCCTTAAAATGGCGGATGAGCAGGAAGAAATACACATTAAAGTTGATGCCGAACAGCACCATAAAGACCGCGGTGATCATTTCCACCGCCGGGCTGCCGTAAGCACCAATGCTGGCCGCACGGTTGCTGAAACCGCCGGTGCCCGCCGCGCCAAAGGCGGTGATCAGGGCATCGTACCAGGGCAGACCGACCAGGCGCAGCAAAATTGTCTGCACCACGGTAAGCACCAGGTACATGGCATACAGGATCTTGGCAGTATCGCGGATCTTGCTGGAGATTTTGCCCACCGAAGGCCCCGGCGATTCGGCGCGCATCAAGTGCATGGCGCGACCATCGCTGACCGGCAGAACCGCCATGGTAAACACCAGTACGCCCATGCCGCCTACCCAGTGGGTAAAGCTGCGCCAGAACAGCATACTGTAACTCATGGCTTCCACATCGCGCAGGATGCTGGAGCCGGTGGTGGTAAAGCCGGATACCGTTTCAAAAAAGGCATCCACAAAAAACGGGATATCGCCGCTGATGATAAACGGCAGCGCACCGAACACGGACATCAGCACCCAGGCCAGTGCAACGATCACAAGACCCTCGCGCGCATAGATCGCTGAGTTGGCGGGGCTGCGCAGCCCCAGAACAAGGCCCAGCACGGCCAGCCCCACCGCCGTTACCACAAAGGCAAACAGGCAGCTCCACTCGCCATAAATAACAGCCACAATAGACGGAGGCAGCAGCAGGGCGGCTTCAACCATAAAAATACGGCCCAGCACATACCCAAGCATGCGGTAGTTCATTCCGTTACCCCCTTGCCATAATATCGCGCAGATCGGTCAGATCGGTGTTGGTGGTAACAATGATCACATCGTCCCCTGCGCAGAAAGAATCGTTGCCGGACGGGATAATCGTCTTGCCGTTTTCGCGGATAATGCCCGCCACAAGGATATTTTTGCGCAGGTTCAGGTCCCGCAGCGGCACACCGGCAAACGGCACATCGGCGGTAACGCCGAATTCAAGCGCTTCCACCTTGCCGCCTACCAGACGGTGCAGGGTGCGCACATTGGTAGCCTGGCTGTTCTGCATGGCGCGCACATACTGTACGATCAGCTCGGTGGTGACAGCGCCGGTGGAAACCAGGCTGTCCACCAGGCCGCGCTCTGTCACCACATCGGCAAAGGATTTGCGGTTGATTTTAGCCACCACCTTGCAGTGGTTCAACTGAGAAGCATACATTGCCAGAATAATGTTGGTTTCGTCCAGACCGGTCAGCGCCACAAAGGCATCCATATCGGCAATGCCTTCCTCCGCCAGCAGCTCGCTGTCGGTGCCATCGCCCTGAATGATAAGCGCACGGGGAATTTTTTCGCTCATATCCTGGCAGCGGGCGGGATTGTTGTCAATTACGGTAACGTGCATGTTCATCTCGCTCAGTTCTTTGACGAGATAATACGCCATGCGGGAAGCGCCCACCACCATGACATTGTTGGCGCGCTCCTTGAAAATACCCAGGCGGCGGAAGAACTGTTCCAGTTCCTGCGGGGTGGCCATCAGGTAGATTGTATCCCCTTCTTCCAGGGTAAAACTACCGGTGGGGATGGTGATCTGTTTGCCGCGTGCCACGGCGCAGATCAGCATTTTGACCCGCATGTTGCTGTACAGGTCGCTCAGCTGCAGGCCGGTCAGGGGGTTGCCCTCGGTCAGGCGGTATTCCACCAGTTCAAAGCGCTGCTTGCTGAACTGTTCCAGCTTGAGCGCATTGGGGAAGCGCAGCACGCGGGCGATCTCGCGCGCCGTGGCCTTTTCGGGGTTAATGACCATCGAAAGGCCCAGTTCCTGGCGCATAAAGCGCAGCTGCTTTTCATATTCCGGGTTGCGGATGCGCGCAATGGTATGGCGGGTGTTCAGCTTTTTGGCAACCAGGCAGGCCAGGATGTTGATCTCATCGCTGTCCGTTGCGGCAATCAGCAAATCGGCGCCGCCTTCAAACGCTTCGGCCTGCACTTCATAGCAGCCGCCGTTGCCGGTCACGCCGCGCACATCGCAGATATTGCAGATATCATCCACAACGGTCGGGTTGCGGTCAATTACAACAATGTCGTGCTTATCTGCGCTGAGCTGTTGGGTCAACGCGCGGCCCACTTTGCCCAAACCCACAACCACGATCTTCATTCGGTTTCCTCTTTTCCGCCAGATCCTTATGGCATACAGCTGCTGCGGTATCGGTTCAGGGACGACGCCAAACAGCAAAGCAGCCTGTCAAGGTGTCTCTGAAAGCAAAAAAAATGACAGATATTCCGCAAACACAAGCAGGATGTAAGGCAAAGAGCCGCTGGAGCTCTTTGTGGCTTCCAAGGCTTTTTAAGGCAACACCGCACAATTCCCGCCTTGCGGCTTAAGCACCGCTCCGGCGGCTGCGGCACGGCATCTGCGTTGCCAAAATGCTCGATAATATACAAAGTATTATCTGCGCTTTTGGCTTAGCATCTGCCGTGCCTCGCTCGCCGTATCGGCACTTAGAATTGTGCGGTATTGCCTTAACGTAAAATCCGGCTGCATTTCTAGAAATAGACTATATTTTCGACTTTTCAGATACACCCCAAGGCCATATTAACACAATTTTAATGTTTGCTGGCAATACTGCATGTATTATAGCAGGCTTGCCGAAAAATGCAACTGGTCCCGCCGGGTATGCCGTACACTTTGGTCACTTTATGCAAAACTGCGGCGGCTTTTGCAGCAGGTTCACCTGTTTTTACCCGCCAAAAAGCAAAGCGCGCACAGCCCTTTGTTCAGGCCATGCGCGCCGGATGGATATTTCTTTATTCTATTTTAATTATACATCCTGCAGTTCACCGCGGGAAGATGCTTTCAGGTAAGCATAGATGAAACCGTCCAGGTCGCCATCCATCACGGCCTGCACATTGCCGCTTTCATAGTTGGTACGGTGGTCCTTGACCAGGGTGTACGGCATGAACACATAACTGCGGATCTGGTGGCCCCAGGCGATTTCATTCTGCACACCCTTGATGTCATCCACCTTATCCTTGTGCTGCTGCAGAGCGATCTGGTACAGCTTGGCTTTCAGCATTTCCATGGCGTACTCACGGTTCTGCAGCTGGCTGCGCTGGGTCTGGCAGGAAGTGACAATGCCGGTGGGCTTGTGGATCAAACGCACAGCGGAAGACGTTTTGTTGATGTGCTGGCCGCCTGCACCGGAAGAACGGTAAACCTGCATTTCAATATCCGCCGGGTTGATCTCGACTTTAATATTGTTATCCAGTTCCGGCATAACCTCCAGGCTGGAAAAGCTGGTCTGGCGGCGGGCGTTGGCATCAAACGGGCTGATGCGCACCAGGCGGTGCACGCCGTTTTCACTTTTCAGCATACCGTAGGCGTTGGCACCCTTAATCATCATAGAAGCGGACTTGATACCGGCTTCATCGCCTTCCAGCACATCCAGAACTTCCACGGTGTAGCCGTGGGCTTCGGCCCAGCGGGTGTACATACGGGTCAGCATCTCGGCCCAGTCCTGTGCTTCGGTGCCGCCGGTGCCTGCATGGAAAGTCAGGATAGCGTTGGAATGGTCGTACTCGCCGTTCAGCATGGTCATCAGCTGCAGTTCGTCAATGGATTTCTCCACGCCGTTCACAGCTTCTTCGCCTTCTGCTGCCAGAGAGGGATCATTTTCTTCCTCAATCATTTCCAGCAGGGTCTGGGCTTCCTCGTACTGGGTGGAAAGTTTGCCGAAGCGCTCCAGCTTATTTTTCACTTCGCCCATCTCGCTGATGACTTTCTGGCTTTTTTCCTGGTCATCATAAAAACCGGGCAACGTCATCTGGTGTTCCAGCTCTGCCAGGCGCTTTTCGCTCGCTTCAATGGAAAGGGCATCGCGCAGGTCGTTTACCGCAGTTTCCAGCCCGCCGAGCTTAAATTTCAATTCGTCAATGGTGATCATATTTGCTACCCCTTGGTTAATCATTAAAAATAAAGATACGCATAAATCAAGATGCTATCAGTATAACGCAAATCTTATTTCTTGTAAAGAGGTATAAAACACACGGCATGATCTGCACGTTACAGGCGTGCAGATTAAAATCGGCTTCTACTTTTTTTGATACACACCAACTATCGGCAGGCCAAAATCTGCCAATATTCTGCAAAAATCTGCTTTCTGCCCGCTTATTCACGAAAAGTTCTTTGCTTTCCATGGACATATGGTGTATAATATGGCTAAATTATTTCGTTTGCGCCTTTTTGGCCGCAGCGGAACAAGATGGATGGGCAGGATAACACTCCCCACCCTAAAAATTCGGAGGACCACACATGGCTGATTACAAGGGCAATACCTGCCCCGTATGCAAACAAAAATTCAAAGAAGCAGATGATATCGTTGTCTGCCCGGACTGCGGCACACCGTACCACCGCGAATGCTGGAAAAAGGTCGGTGTCTGCGTGCATCAGGCAGACCACGCCGCCGGGTTTGAATGGACCCCGGACAACGTGATTTCCGACCGGCCGGATGATATCGTCTGCCCCAACTGCGGCACCCATAACCCGCTGGGCGCAAAATACTGCAACCACTGCGGCGTTTCGCTGCCGGACCACCCGGATAACGTACAGTACCAGCAGGATCACCCCGCCCCCGGCGGCAATGGCCCGGTGTACGCCAACGGCAGCTACCAGGCCGGCGGTGCCCCGCAGTATCGCCAGGCACCGCGCCAAGAACAGGCACCCGACCAGGACTTTTTCAGTGCAGGCAGCATGGGGCCGGATGGCTTTACCTGCAAGGAAGTCGGCCCCGATGACCCGATTGACGGCATCAAGGCGCGGGACTGGGCCAGCTATGTTGGGCCGTCCAGCATTTATTATATGATGCAGTTCTTCCGCATGCAGGAAACCCGGCGCAAAGCAGTCATCTCGTTCTCCGCCTTTTTCCTTGGGCCTTTCTATTTCTTCTACCGCAAAATGTGGAAGCAGGGTCTTCTTTTTGCGCTGCTGGATTTTATTGTGATGCTGCCCTCCCTGCTGTGCCTGATGGCGGTATCCGGTGCGGAGTGGATGGTGGGTATGCCGTTTTTGCGGCTAATTCCCACGGCCATGCAGGTATGCTATGTGCTGAACTTTATCCAGATGGCTATTCGCGGCCTGTTTGCTGTGTACTGGTATAAAAAAGAAAGCGAACGCCGCATTCACCGCGTTTATGACCGCTGCCCCGAAGGCCCGCAACGCAGCGATGCCCTGGCCGCAACCGGCGGCACCAGCTGGGCAGCCGTTTTTATCTACCTTGGTGTTTACATCGCAGCCGGGGTTCTGGGATCTTTCCTGATGGGACCGGACCTGAACGCCGTAATCCGGTTTTTGACGATGTAAAAATATGAAGAAGTAAGGATAACCGATATTTCAGGAGGAAAACGTATGAAAACAGCATTGGTCATTATGGCAGCCGGCATCGGCTCCCGCTTTGGCGGCGGCATCAAGCAGCTGGCCGCTGTCGGCCCCAACGGCGAGATCATCATGGATTACTCCATCCATGATGCCATCGAAGCCGGGTTTGACAAGATTGTCTTTATCATCCGCCACGACATTGAGGAGGCTTTCAAGGAAGCCATCGGCAACCGCATTGAAAAGACCTGTGCCGACCTGGGCGTTGAGATTGCCTATGCTTTCCAGGAGAAGGATGCCATCCCCGCCGGGTACGAAGTTCCCGCTGAGCGCAGCAAGCCCTGGGGCACCGGCCAGGCAGTTCTGGCCTGCAAGAATGTCATCAAGGAGCCGTTCGCCGTTATCAATGCTGACGACTACTATGGCAAGGAAGCTTTTGTCCAGATTCACAACTTCCTGCAGGGCTACACCCCGGACAAACCGAACGCCCTGTCCATGGCCGGCTTTGTTTTGAAGAACACCCTGAGCGACAACGGCGCTGTGACCCGCGGTGTCTGCCAGATGAACGCCGAAGGCTACCTGACCGATGTTGTGGAGACTTCCGGCATTGAAAAGACCGCTGACGGCGCTGCCGTTGAGGGCAAGGCCATTGACCCGGAGAGCCTGGTTTCGATGAATTTCTGGGGCCTGACACCGGAGTTCGTGAAGGTGCTGGAGGACGGTTTTGTGGAGTTCTTTGAGAAGAGCGTTCCCGCCAACCCGCTGAAGGCCGAGTACCTGCTGCCCATCTATATTGGCGAGCTGCTGGAGAAGAATGCCGTGACCGTTCAGGTGCTGCCCACCCATGACAAGTGGTTCGGCGTTACCTATAAAGAGGACAAGCAGACCGTGATTGACAGCTTTGCCAAGCTGGTGGCCGATGGCGTTTACCAGAAAAACCTGTTCAGCGACCTGAAGCACTGAGCCCGCCCGTTGCAAACCGAATGAAATAAATCAAAGGGGTGAATCCCGGAGCCAGAGAATGTGCGAACCGCACAGAAATCTTTCCGCGGGTTCACCCCTTTTGATTGAAAACTACAAAAGCATGGGATTTTGCACCATGGAAAGTGAGGGTAAAATGCGGTATCGTAAATGTAGGAGGGATGTACAGATGCCGAAACAAAACATCGAAGCCGTGAACATTTCCGCAATGACTGCCGAACAGCGTGATGCCGCACTTGCCCTGGATGTGGAGCGCCTGCTGCGCTTTGGCCGCAAACACAAGCTCATCAAGGAGCTGGATGCCATTGTAGCCCGCAACACCCTGCTGGATCTGCTGGGTCTGGCCCAGCCCAGCGAGGAAAATGTGCCCAAAGAGGATTTTGACACCCCCGCTGCCCTGCTGGACGAGATGGTGGAGCTTGCCGCCGCCAAGGGCCTGTTTGACGGCAGTGTGCCGCAGTACCGCATCAACTTTGAAACCCGCATGATGGGTGCCCTGATGCCGCGCGAAAGCGAAGTCTGCCGCAAGTTCCGCAAACTGTATGCCAAGGGCGGCCCCAAAGCTGCCACGGACTGGTTCTATGATCTGTGCGTTGTGTCCAACTACATCCGCACGGCGCAAATTGCCAAGAACATCCAGTGGAACACGGCCACCCCTTACGGTGAACTGGAAATTACCATCAACCTGACCAAACCGGAAAAAGACCCCAAAGTGATTGCCATGGAGCGGCTGCAGCCCGCTGCCAGCTACCCCAAGTGCATGCTGTGCAAGGAGAATATCGGCTATGCGGGGCGCATCAACTTCCCTGCCCGCCAGACCCATCGCATTGTGCCCATGAACCTGGCCGGTGAAACGTTCTATCTGCAATACAGCCCCTATGCCTATTTCCATGAGCACTGCATCATGCTGAACGACAGCCACAAGCCCATGGAGATGGACCGCCATACCCTGGCTGAAATTTTTGACTTTGTGGCACAGTTCCCCCATTACACCTGCGGTTCCAACGCTGACCTGCCTATTGTAGGCGGCAGCATCCTGAGCCACAGCCATTTCCAGGGCGGGCGCTATGTCTTCCCCATGCAGAAAGCGCATATCGCCGTACCGCTGCGCAACGCGCGCTACACCGGCGTGAAAGCCGGTATCGTCAACTGGCCGGTTTCCACCGTGCGCCTGGTGGGCCGCAGTTCCCAGGAAGTGCAGAATGCCGCGGACGACATCCTGCGCACCTGGCGTGATTACAGCGATACCAGCGTAGATATCATCGCCCACACCGGCGATACCCCGCACAACACCGTCACCCCCATTCTGCACTATGATGAGAATGACGGCTACATTCTGGACCTGGCGCTGCGCAACAACCGCACCACCGAACAGTATCCGGACGGCATCTTCCACCCGCACAAGGAATACCACAACATCAAAAAAGAGAATATCGGCCTGATTGAGGTAATGGGCCTGGCCATCCTGCCCGCCCGCCTGAAAGATCAGAGCGCCGCCATTGCCGATATTCTGACCGGTTCCGCCCCCAACACCAGCCGCGAAGCTGGCAGCCCGCTGGCTGTACACGCTGACTGGATCGATGGTCTGATCAAAAAGTACGGCACCGGCCTGAAGCGTGAAAAAGCCGAGGCTGTTCTGCGGGATGAGATCGGTATTGTGTTCAGCCATGTGCTTGAAAACGCCGGTGTCTTCAAGCAGGATGCCGCCGGGCAGGCAGCTTTCCTGAAATTTATGGAAAGCGTTGGTTACCGTAAGGCATAAAATGCGCGTTCCCGCCAAAAGCGGCAAAATATTTTTGATATCCTGCAAAATACACCTTGACAAAAGGTGATTCTGCTTGATATAATAAGTTGCTGTGTCAAGCAAGACACACATCCTTGCCCTTGCGTAAAGGCAAGGGCCTAAAGTCCAAAAGGAGGTGCACAGAAAATGGCTAAGTATGAAACCATGTTGGTTACCAGTTCTGCTCTGGATGAGGAGGCTTCCGCTGCCCTGATCGGCAAGTTCAAGTCCCTGATCGAAGCAAACGGTACGATCGATTCTGTCGATGATTGGGGCAAGCGTCGTCTCGCCTACCCCATCGAAGACGAAACCGAGGGCGTTTATACCGTGATCAAGTTCACCAGCGAGCCGGATTTCCCCGCAGAGCTGGATCGTAACTACCGTATCACCGAAGGCGTTCTCCGCAGCATTATCGTTGCCGAGGAAGCCTGATTGAGCGCCACGCACCCTGGTGTGCGTGTTGGGAAGGAGTAACTGAATTATGCTGAATGTGGTTGTTCTTATGGGCCGCCTTGTTGCGGACCCGCAGCTGCGCCAGACGACGACCGGCAAAAACGTGGCTTCGTTCCGCGTTGCCTGTGACCGTGGGCGCCGCGATGCCAATGGCCAGAACCAGGCCGACTTCTTTGATGTTGTCGCCTGGGACCGCTCCGCTGAGTTTGTCTGCCGTTATTTCCAGAAAGGTTCCATGATTGCCATTGATGGCCGTCTGCAGAGCCGTAACTATCAGGATAAGAACGGCAACAACCGCACTGCGATCGAGATCGTGGCCAGTAACATTAATTTTGTTACTCCCAAATCCCAGAATCCCGCTGCTGGTATGGGCGCGCCGATGGCGTCCGCTTCGATTCCTGCAGCACCGGCTGATTATTCCCGTCCCGCAGCGCAGCCCGCTGCTCCCGCCTATTCGGCTGGCAGCAACGATGACTTTGCACTGATTGAGGACGAGGGCGATTTGCCGTTCTGAATCGATTATACCAATTTTACAAGGAGGTAACCGGATCATGGCTATGGATCGTTCTTCTCGTCCGATGCATCGCGGCCGCAAAAAGGTTTGCAGCTTCTGCGTTGATCGCATCGACCGCATTGATTACAAGGATCTGCCCCGCCTGCGCAAATACGTCAGCGAGCGTTCCAAAATCATTCCCCGCCGCGTCACCGGCACTTGCGCTTTCCATCAGCGCGAGCTGACCGTTGCTATCAAGCGTGCTCGCCATATGGCTCTTATGCCGTACGTCAGCGATTGATTTTAACGGCTGCTGAATAAGCACAGCAATCCCCCGCTGCTCAGGCTGCAAGGCCTGCGGCGGGGGATTTTTGTGTTGGTGCGCCGCCCGCGGCGGCGCGAATAAAATAGGTGGGCCGCTCTGGCCAGAATGCTTTTTGCCAGAGTAGCGGACCTGATTAAAATGTGACGCCGTGGGCGTCACACTCCCATTATTCATTATTCATTATTCTTTATTCTTTTTTAATTCAATAAACGCGGCCCCGGCACAACAGGTTGTCTTTCCTGTAATGCCGGGGCCTTAGGTTTATTCTTCTGCCGTTGCTATCACGGTGCTGCTGTTGCAGCAGGGTCTGTGC
>ULWQ01008637.1_pt1 | contig 10371 bp, 16 predicted proteins | sample 1960491 | NCBI WGS metagenome assembly ULWQ01 (sample SAMEA4835816, study PRJEB28245) | human gut metagenome | biome: gut microbiome; material: fecal sample | place: Denmark | collected 2008
TTTTTTGATGTGATTTTTACAATTATTAATTGATTTTATATGTTGTTTTGTGAAAAGCGTTTAAATCTTAGTTCCTGCTTGACAAAATGAAAATAATATGTTACAATGTGTAAAGTAAAACAGCATTACAGCTGTCAGGCAGGAGTCTATAATGTCTAAAGAACTTAAATTCGTTTTGCTCCTCGATTGCTACGGCGATTTGCTCACCGATAAACAGCGTGAAACAATGGAGCTATATTATTGTGATGACCTTTCTCTTGCTGAAATTTCCGAGCCGAGAGGGATAACCCGTCAGGCTGTTCGGGACGGCATTAAGCGTTCAGAACAAATCCTGCTTGAAATGGAAGAAAAGCTGGGCTTCGCAAAGCGTCTCTCCGAAATGAAAGAGTGCTTTGACGAAATAAAGGAAATCTCTGAAAATATCAGTGACTGCGAAATCGCAGATAAGCTGAATAAATCAGTTGAAAAGGGACTTTCACTTTTATACTGAACGCTGTAAAAATTAAGCGTTAAGTGTAATGTTACATATATAATTTGCAGTAAAGGAGAGTGTGCTATGGCTTTTGAAGGCCTTTCGGAAAAGCTGAATAATGTATTCAAAAAGCTTAAATCAAGAGGTAAACTTACGGAGGCTGACGTTAAAGAAGCTATGCGAGAGGTTCGTCTTGCACTCCTCGAAGCTGACGTAAGCTATAAGGTCGTTAAGGATTTTGTGGCTAAGGTTACGGAGAGAGCTATCGGTGAGGACGTTCTTGTAAGTCTTACTCCTGCACAGCAGGTTATTAAAATTGTTAATGAGGAACTCGTTGCTCTTATGGGCAATGATAATGCGAGAATAAATATTTCATCAAAGCCGCCGACCGTTATCATGATGTGCGGACTTCAGGGTTCCGGTAAAACAACCCATGCGGCTAAGCTTGCAAAACATCTTAAAAAGGAAGGTCACAGACCTTTACTTGTTGCCTGTGATATTTATCGTCCTGCGGCTATTAATCAGTTACAGGTCGTTGGCGAAAGATCAGGTGTCAAGGTTTTTGAAATGGGACAAATCAGTCCGCTGATAATCGCAAAGCAGGCTATGCGTCATGCCAAGGATTACGGACATGATATTGTTATCATAGATACAGCAGGTCGTCTGCATATTGATACAGAGCTTATGGACGAGCTGAAAAATATCAAGGAAGAAACAAATCCTGATGAAATCATGCTCGTTGTTGACGCAATGACAGGTCAGGACGCTGTAAATGTTGCAAAAGCCTTTGATGATGCAATCGGGATAACAAGTGTTCTTATGTCGAAGCTTGATTCTGATACAAGAGGCGGTGCGGCACTTTCTGTTCTTGCTGTTACCGGCAAGCCTATAAAATATGTCGGAATGGGCGAAAAGCTTGACGATTTTGAGCAGTTCCACCCTGAACGTATGGCTTCAAGAATACTCGGCATGGGCGATGTTCTCACACTTATTGAAAAAGCTGAGAACGTTATGAGCAAAAAGGAAGCTGAAAAACTCACAAAAAAGTTCAAGGAAAATAAGTTTGATATGAATGACCTCCTTGACCAGTTCAAGCAGATTAAGCGAATGGGTTCAATGAAGTCGATTATCTCTATGCTTCCGGGCGTTAAGGATAAAATCAAGGACGCTGATATTGACGAAAAACAGCTTGACAGAATTGAGGCTATTATTACTTCAATGACTATTGCAGAGCGTGAAAAGCCGTCAATTATCAATCCTTCAAGGAAAAAGCGTATAGCCGCAGGTTCAGGTACAAAGGTTGAGGACGTAAATAAACTTCTTAAACAATTCGACCAGATGCAGAAGGTCATGAAGCAGTTTACAGGAAATAAAAGCAAAATGTTCCAGCGTAAAGCAAGAAAACAGCTTGCAGGAATGAATTTCGATAAACTTGCAGGAAAGGGCGGAGGAAATCTGCCGCCAATTGAATAATTAAGATATATCTGCTTTGCTTATCTGATAAGTGTAAGTTTTTATATACAATAAATTTTATGTGGAGGTGAAATTAAATGGCAGTTAAAATCAGACTCAGAAGAATGGGTGCTAAGAAAGCTCCTTTTTATCGTATAGTTGTTGCTGATTCAAGATACCCAAGAGACGGCAGATTCATCGAGGAGATTGGTTACTATGATCCTACTAAGGAGCCATCTGTAATCAAGGTTGACGCTGATAAGGCTAAGACTTGGCTTTCTAACGGTGCACAGCCAACAGATACAGTAAAGGGTATTTTCAAGAACGAAGGTATTCTCTAATATCTGCATAAGGTAACGAAGCGGAGGGAGGACATTCGTCTGACCTCTGTTTACGATGCTTTGGAGGAAAAATTAATGAAAGATTTATTATATACCATTGCGGCAGGTCTTGTTGAAGATAAGTCTGCAATTAAAATAACAGAGGATGCTCCTGATGAAGAGGGTGTTATTGTATTCCACCTTTCAGTTGCTCCCGATGATATGGGACGTGTAATAGGCAAGCAGGGACGTATTGCAAAGGCACTTCGTACAATTATGCGTGCCGGTGCGGCAAAGAAGGATTTAAAAGTATCTGTTTCTATTGATTGATAAAAGCCTGTATTCGAGTGAATACAGGCTTAGTCTGTCAAAAAGGCTGAAATTGAGTTAAGGTAATGCCGCACAAAGTCTTTTGATATGCTTTGTTCATAATGGGTTTGCTAACTCTTTAGTTAGGTCAAGGGCAGAAAGCCTTGCAGGGTTGTGGGACGGAGTTTCACAAAGAGCCGTAGAGTGTCTGCAAAGGGTGAATTAAAAACAGTTCTGCGGACTGATTTTAAGAGGGAACGTTCTGCAAGGGAGCGTTCCCTTACTTTATTCAGGACAGTACTGCACAAAGAGTGACCAAAGATTTTGTGCGGTGCTGAATCAGCTTTCAATAGCCTGAAACTGTTTTTCAATTATTGTATTGTTATAAATATATTTGTATGGAGGTTTTGACTGATTGAAGATACTGCTTTTTCTTTTTATTTGTCTGTTTGTTTACGCCTTGATTGAAAATATTTTTATTCTGAAAATACGCAGAGAAGTTTTTAACAGTGACAAAAATGCACTGAAAATCGTTCACCTTTCTGACCTGCATAAAAGAAAATTCGGGAAGAATAACAGTCGGCTTTTAGAGATGGTCAAATCAGAATGTCCTGATGTAATTATTTTCAGCGGTGACCTTATAACAAGGTATTGCAGTGATTTTACGTCTGCGGGGAATTTCCTTAAAGTCCTCACATCAATTGCTCCTGTTTATTATTCATATGGAAATCATGAGCTTGACTTGCCTGAAACGCTTTTTCGGGAGTTTAATTCGATTTTAAATGAGTGTGGTGTAAGGTTTGTGAACAACGGGACGGAAAGCATTGACTTTAAGGGACGTAAATTCAATATAACATCAGCTTCACTGAAAAAAACTATCTATAAAAAGAATAACAGTTATAAAAATCTTGACGTATATACTGTTGAGGAGCTTAAAAATGCGGTCGGAAAATCTGAAACCGATGGCATCAATCTTCTGATTGCTCATAATCCGCTTTTTGCCGATGTATACTCGGAGTGGGGAGCAGATTATACGTTCAGCGGTCATATTCATGGCGGAGCAGTTGTGATTCCATTTACAAGAATAGGACTGCTCTCGCCTGAACGCAGGTTCTTTCCCAAATACTCAAAAGGAGTTTTTGAAGTAGGAAATATGAAACTTCTTGTTTCAGGAGGTCTTGGTAAACTGAGGTTATTTAATCCTCCTGAAGTTGTTGTATATTTTATCTGATTGATCAGAATAAAGGCAACACCGTACAAAGCTTGTGAGGTGTTACCTAAAGTTTTGCCTGATTTTTGGCACGAAAACAGAAATAATGATGCTGCCCATTTCTGAGCAGCATTTTGTTGTATTGCTATAAATTATTTTTTGCGTCCGCAGTTCTTATCGAATGCAGGGTTGCAGGCATAGAAGTTTTTAGAGTTAAGGTTATCCTGTGTTATACGCAAAGCTTCTCCGAAACGCTGGAAATGCACGATTTCACGCTGACGCAAAAATTTAATCGGGTCACGGACATCAGGGTCATCAGCAAGTCTTAAAATATTGTCGTAGGTTGTTCTTGCTTTTTGTTCCGCAGCCAAGTCTTCTGTCAGGTCTGTGATTACGTCTCCTTTTGACTGGAAATATGCTGCTGTAAATGGTGCACCCGAAGCCGCAACAGGATATATTCCTGTTGTATGGTCAACAAAATATGTGTCAAATCCACTTTCCTTTATTTCTTCGGGTGTAAGATTTTTTGTAAGCTGATATAGTATTGCTGATATCATTTCAACGTGCGCAAGTTCTTCGGTACATCAATGATAAAGATTATATTTAATCAAAGAATGAACCTGCAAACAGCCCTTGCATGAGCAAGAGCTGTAGACAGGTAGAAAAAATAATTTGTATGGGATTTTGCCCTAATAAAATAATATCATGGGTAGTGTAAATTGTCAACTGATTTAATGCAGAATATTCATTAATGTCAGTGTTTTACTGAGAATTCAATGGGATATGCTGAAATAATGTACAATTGTGCAGAGAATAAATTGTGCAAGTATACAAATTAAAAAAAAATCGAAAAAAGCATTGACGATTTCAAAAAAATATCATACAATAAAATTGTAGGTGTAACTATGCTGTATACTCTGTATACTCGTGAAATCAAATTAACGTTTAAGCGATATGTAATATCGTTGGCCATGAGGGCGTCTATAGGTGTTTTTATAAGGAGGAGTAAAAAATGTATAGCGCTGAATATATCTCGGAGTGGTTTCTTGCAAGAAATCGCCAAGACATTATAAATGGTTCTGACGAATCAATATCTAATCTCAAATTGCAAAAATTATTGTATTATGCACAAGGGTGTGTTCTTGCACTGACTGGAAAGCCTTTGTTTGGAGACGAAATTCAGGCGTGGACACATGGTCCTGTTGTCCCTAATATTTATCGTAAATATAAAGAAAACGGTTCTTGTGGCATTAATTATGACGGTTGTTTTGATTATAAAAAAATAGATAAAGCAACCGAAAGTATATTAGAAGAAGTATATGAAGAGTTCGGTCAGTTTTCTGCATGGAAGTTAAGAAATATGACGCATGAAGAAAAGCCATGGCAGGAAACTGCTAAAAATGGTGTTATTTCAACTGATTCTATCAAGAAATACTTCGAGGAAAACTATTTGGAAAACTAAAGATGGCAGTCTTAAAAAAGAGTAAGCAAAATCCGAAAGTTAACAAGTTGATTGTACAAGAACAGCATCGTTGTCCGGAATATCCATCCTTTTCTTTTATCCATTTAACAAAAAATAAAGATTATAATTTTGAATATTTTTCTAGCAAAATGCGGAAAAATTTAGAAGTAAAACAAGCAGATCTTACAAAAAAATTAATTGAAATTAGTCAGCAAACTTGGGAGACTTGGTACAATTTACGAAAAGAAAAAGGTGTTGAAACGTTAAATTATAATCAAATTCATTTTAGCCCTAATAATTTGGAACTTTCCCCAGACGAAAAAATAATTGTGTTCCGTTTTTCTTCGGGTAGTTGTCGAATGCTTGGAATAAAGGGAAAGTTTTGTTCAACTTGTGCTACTTATTACATAATAGGATTTGATTTTAATTATACAGCATATAATCACGGTGGCTAAAAAAATCAGCGGAGGGATTTACCCTCCGCCATTTTTTATTTTACAAGCAAATCCCAATCAGTACCGCCTAAATATCCCTGTCCCAGTTTATTTACTCTCTGGAACTCATGGATTGCATTCATAGTGTTTTTTCCTGCGACACTGTCAGCCTGTCCGCACGAGAAACCGAGAGCGTTTAAACGCTGCTGTACCCAGCGTGTCAGTTCTCCGTAATCACCCGATTCGATCGTATACTTATAACACTCTGCCAGAGTTTTTGGTCCTGCGATACCGTCCACGGTCAGATGTGCTCCTTTGGCATTTAAAATTGTCTGAAGCTCAGCAATATAATTTGAATTAACAGCATAATATCTGTTAAAATCGTCCGTCACGCTGCCCGAAGTGCCACCACGGACGGCCTCATCACCGTACCATTTTGAGCCTGTCCGCACATCAACATGAATTGCGGTATACGTGCTGTCAATATTGCCGATACCGCCGAAACCAACCTCTTGAGCTTCGCAGGCAACTTTCTTTGTGCTTATGATTTTGCCGTCTGCACCATAGCAAACAATATCAGCAGCGTTGCCTTTTGTATGCTGACCGCAGCCATTGCCGCCTACTGCTTTGTCATGAGCTGAACAGCGATAACCGCTGTTGACGATAATTTTCTTACAGTTCAGTTGTTTATACAGAACCTCAAGCTTGCTTATCAGTTCGGGATTAATTTCCGTGTTGTGATTTCTGCCGCATTTACAGCGAAGTTCACGCACATTAAAATGCTTTGAAAGCTGTTCACTGCTGTTGTGACCATATATTTTAATCATTTTCACTGTCCTCCTTGCTTTTTAGCTGTTTAAGTACATCAATCAATTTTTTTGGCAGCGGAATGCCGATATTCCCTGCATTTTCAAGTATACTTATACCCTCGTTCGCTATGTAAAATCCGATTACAGCACTGCGGCAAACCGAGCCGCCTCCGAGAACATGAGTATCAAGAATATGCCCGACCGCAACTAATATTAAAATAAACACTTTCTTCGCAATGCCTTTAAATCCGACCTCTGAGGACAGCTCCCTGTGCAGCCATGCTACAGCAAGTCCGGTAATATAGTCCATTGCCATAAACGCTATAAGTGCGTAGAGCAGACCGTCAAGCCTGCCCCACATAAAACCGCATACTCCAAACAAGCACGCTGATATTGTTTGTATTAATTTTTCCATGTTTGCCTCCTGAATTATACTTCAATAATATCAAAGTAATTTTTGTCATCAAAGCCTGACGGAACACCGTTTTTAACAGCCTCCCAGATAGAAGCTCCGTCAGTATACCACAGTCCTTTAGTTACCTCCATTCTCTCCTGATACTGAATTGGATTCAGATAATCGCCCTTAGGAACGACTGCTGTTTTGTCTTTTACTAAAGTGAAACAGCCGTTGCTGTCAGGAACAGTCTTATATCCCGATTTGCTAATTGTCTGTTCAACAAGATTTGTGAAAAAATTAGTGTTCATCGTTGTTTCCTCCGAATATCATTTAGCCTTTGTAATTATAATGCATCTGATATGATAGATTTGAACTCCAATTCTCACCTTTTTCGATAGACTCCCACTGTGCCATAGTACCTCTGTAATAAATATGTACTAACTTTGTTTCTGCAAAAGCTCTTTTCCCTATTGAAGTTACACCAGTTCCTATATACGCAACACTTAAATTACTACACCCAGAAAAGGCTTCGTTTCCAATAAGCGTTACACTGTTCGGAATATCTATGCTATACAAATTTTTAGAAGTACTTATGCTATAGCCATTTTCGCATATTGTTTCTACGTTATTTCCTAAAGTAATTGTTGATATTTGTGTACAATATGGGAACAGGTTACCGGGAACTTTTTTACAATTCAATGACACAGATTTAAGTTTTGAACAGTACGCAAATGCATTTGTCGATATTGTGCAATCAGGAATGTTTATTGATAAACTTTCTAATGAAGTGCAGCTTTGAAACGCTTGCGAATTTATTTGTTTTATCGAATTGGAGAAATTGATTGTTGTTAGACTTCTACAGCCGTCGAAAGCATTGTCACTTATCGACGTGATAGCATCATGAAATGTCACTTGTTTTAGCTTTGCATTATAATAATATGCATTTCTGCCAACAGAAGTTACATTGTCAGGAAACACGAGATTTTCAACTTCAATCCTACCATCGGTACTAAACGTCAATTTTTCGCTAGTTTCATGCAGTAGTTCTGACGTTATGAGCATGTCGTGTAAGCTTTGCATTACTTCCACTCTCCCTCGTTGTTCAGTATCTTGATTTCATGTTCACTTGCAATAAGTGCAAGCGAGCCTGCCGCATACATACCGCTTGAAATTTCTGATGCAGTCGGCAAATCTGCCGCTGTATCGCATAATATCTCTACTCTTTGTATCGACTTGCTGTCTACAAATCGTATATGTTCACTGTGCAATATTGTTTTCATTTTCAGACCTCCTGATAAAATTTGACCTGACAGCCGTCAGGGAAAGAAGTGGGGAAGTATGTGCAGTCGCTTGCAATTTTTACAGATGTCAGTGCTGTATTGCGAAAAGCATATTCACCTATATATTTGCAAGACCTTGGTATAGTTATTTTTGTCAGATTTACAGCATTTGCAAATGCTCCAATCAGTTCATTTTCAACAAATAACCCCGTAGTCAGCTCCTGATTTTCAATACGCCAAAGTGCGTCAGGATAGGGAGCAGACATCGGGCTTTCAGGCATATCAGCAAATTGATCATTGGTCAATATGTTATCAATGATTTTCCAAGCCATTTAATCAACTCCAATCGGGAAGCTTATACTGCTGAGATATTCTGCATCTGTGAGCTGAGCGTCAGTGCAGCCTATTAAATTGGCGTTAGATACAGTATTTGGAAACGCTGTTGTAGAATAAATATTAGTTAAATTTGCAGAATTGCTGTTTATACCCATTCCGCTGTTTCCTTTTCCTACAAATACAGACGATTTACAATAGCCATCAGTATTAATTGTTATAGCATCACCATTTGTTTCAAAATAGAACTTACAGTTTTCAATATATGCCGTTTTCATTAACGACTCAGAAGATACGTTTCCTGTTGGCAGTTTTAGCCTGATGTCACAATTTCGCACATAAGGTTTGTACTGATCATAACTTCCATAAGTACTCCCTTCAAATAGTTTAAACGTGTCATTTGTACAAATTAAATTGAACGCACAATCGTTCAGTGACGGTCTGCTTGTTTTTGCTTTATCGGACAACCCAAAAAACAAAGAAGAGTTTGTAATGCCTGTAAAAACACAATTTGTAAAATCTCTCCTGTTTCCTCCTGACACACTAGTTCCCAAAAGTTTTAAAAACGAATCACCGTTGTCGTATAAGTTAATGAATTGCAAATTGTCTATACTACCACATTTACTAAAAAAGCCTTTTGGAACATATAGATTTTTCAAAACCCAGCCATTCCCTATAATTTTCCCCGTATGACTAATAGGTGTTAAAATTCCTTGCGGAGCTTCGATATTAAAATCGATAACTTTGTTTTCTGCATTTGCATTAAATTCTATTTCCTGTGTATTATCTGCTGCATTTGCCTCGATAAATTCACTCCATGAATTAACAACAGCCAAAAAATCACCTCCTAATTAACAGCCGTTACTCCCTCAGGAATAACAGCACTCTTTACGTCACTGTAATTAAACGCAGTACATTCAATTTTCGTAACAGACTTACCCTCAATTGCGTCAGGCACTTTCGGGCGCTTACTGTTCCCAAGATAACCGATTATCGTCACATCGTTTTCATTTACGATATAGCGGTAATCAGAAGCGTCTGTAGGCTGTGCGGTGACCGCTTCAATATTCTGTGCCCAGACGACCGACTGCACCTTTTCAGCGTAGCACGAGCCTTTCAGCACCAGCTTTGCCGAGTGTTCGCCGACATTCAGACCGTAAAAAACGTGAGAAAAATGCTGTAGGGAATGTCCTTCCTGCACCGTGAATACTGGGGAGAAGTCCTGAACAGCATTGTCAATATAGTATTCTGCGGTTACGTTTTCAGCAGTCTGGGCGGATATTTCAACGTCAGCCGAGAAAAAGCAGTCTGTTGACGTCCCATTGCACTTGAAATCTGCTTCGGCAATCATTTTTCCGTCCGTTTCGAGAGAGCCTGTTGACGTGTCGCACTCAATTGCCGTAATCGTAAGCTGTCTGATGAACCTTGAAACGTCAGCGGAAGAAGTGCCGCCGCCTGCACCAAGATTGCCTGCACCTGACGAGCTTTGCTGTGAGCTTTCATATCCTGCGGCAGTAATGACCTGCGGACCTCTGAACTGCCATTCATCAGTGCAGATAAGCATTAAAGCTCCCGTATCTGCAACCTCGCCCTTAACATTGACAAAATCGCCGACATCAAGTGCAGGGTCGCCTGCATATTCAAGCGTTCCCGGAGTAAACGTCAAGTTGAGAATATCGTGGATAAGAGAGCATATCCACTTTTCATAATCGGTTGAGTCATTGTCGTTTGCCATGAGTCCGTTTGACTCAAAATGCACAATATATCCGCTGTTGTCGCTTACCGACTCCGTATATTCTCCTGTTGCTTTCGTGTAGCTTACTCCCGATACCGTAAACGGCTGTTCCGCAAGCTCAAGCTTAAAGCGTCTGTTCGGCAGTATCGTGTAAACAG
>ULWQ01021452.1_pt1 | contig 10339 bp, 13 predicted proteins | sample 1960491 | NCBI WGS metagenome assembly ULWQ01 (sample SAMEA4835816, study PRJEB28245) | human gut metagenome | biome: gut microbiome; material: fecal sample | place: Denmark | collected 2008
GGTAAATGCCAATTACGCTTAAGTTGTTGGCATTGATTGGGCGTTTCCCTAGGCACGATTCTTGCAGTGGTTGCGGCGATTGCGGCTCTTGTGGCGGCATTTGTGCATCTGTGGAACACGAATGACGAGTTTAAGAATAACATCATCGGTATCTGGAATCATATCAAGGAAACGTTCTCCGGACTTGCGGACGGCATCGTTTCGAGGGTCAATGAGCTGGGCTTCGATTTTGAGAATTTCACCGAAATGCTGAAATCCGCATGGGATGCGCTCTGCTCCGTGCTTGCACCTGTATTTGAGGGCGTTTTCACCAATATTGCGAACATTCTCTCTGCCGCATCGGGTGTCATTCTCGGTGTGCTGGATATTTTCGTGGGTCTGTTCACGGGTGACTGGGAACAGATGTGGAACGGTGTCAAGGGCATTTTCATTTCCATCTGGAATCTGCTGGTGTCCACTTTCCAGAATATCCTCAACGTCATCGAAAATGTGGCGGATGTGGTTCTCGGCTGGTTCGGTACTTCATGGAACGGTGCATGGACAGCAGTCAAGGATTTCTTTGTGGGCATCTGGACTTCAATTTTCTCGTTCTTCACAGGCATTGTGACAGGAATCCGTGATTTCTTCGTGAATACATGGACGGCGATTTATACCACATTCACGAACATTATCACGGCAATTCAGACAGTTGCCACCACCATTTTCACTGCGGTCAGGGACTTCATCACAGGCATTTTCACCGAGATTTACAATTTTCTCGCCCCGCTGCTGGAGGCGTTCCGTTATCTGTTTGAAACCGTTTTTCAGGCGATTCAGATTCTCATCGGCATGGCAATGGACTGGATTTCGGAGAAAATTACGGCAATCTGGAATGGCATTGTTTCGTTCTTCTCTCCGCTTTTGGAGGGCATCAAAAATACATTTGATACCATCTGGAATGGGATTAAGTCTGTTATCGACACGGTATTGAGTGCCATTTCTGGTACAGTTTCAAGTATCTGGAACGGTATCAAATCGGCGATTTCCTCCGTTCTGGAATCCATCAAAAGCAAGGTTTCCACGGCTTGGAACAGCGTATCCACGACCATTTCCAATGTGCTGGGGACGATCAAGACTACGGTTTCAAACATCTGGGAGAATATCAAGTCTGCCGTTTCGGATAAAATCAACGGCATTGTGACGACCGTGAAGGACGGTTTCAATAACGCTGTGGACTTCGTGAAGGGGCTTGCCTCCGACGCTTGGAGTTGGGGGCTCGGACATCATCAGCGGCATCATTGACGGCATTAAGAGCATGGTCGGCAATCTTGCGGACTGCGTGACGGGCGTTGCCGATACGATCCGTGAATTTCTGCACTTCTCCGTGCCAGACAAAGGCCCGCTGACCGACTATGAAAGCTGGATGCCGGACTTCATGCGTGGGCTTGCGGACGGCATCAACAAGAGCAAAAAGTACGTGGAAAAGGCGGTTTCCGGTGTTGCCGAAACCATGAAACTGACGATGCAGTCGGATCTGAGCTATCGGCTTGATGGCGTTTCGGCGGCTGTGCTTGGCAGTACTGGCGGTGCATCTGTCGTGAACAATTACTACAATAACGACAACAGCCGGACGGTGAATCAGACCAACAATAGTCCGAAAGCACTGTCACGGCTGGAGATTTATAGGTTGACGAGGAATGCAATGAATACTTAAAAAGGAGCGATTTAAGTCGCTCCTTTTTCTCGGTAAATCAGAATTCAGCTGTCTAATCCATCAATAAATGACTTTATGACCTCGCCGCATTCTTCCGGCTTCTGCTCATACTCAAAAAGCTGGGCAACGAAAAAGGTCCGTGAAAACAGTCATTCACTTGAAATGACGGTACATTCCAAAAATCGCTATCAGCTTGCACATTTGCTGGAGAATGGTCACGCCAAGCGTGGCGGCGGTCGTGTATCTGGCAAACCGCATATTGCTCCTGCTGAACAGAATGGCGAAGAATTACTGGAGAATCTTATCAGAAAGGCATTATCATGACATACGAAGAAATTAATGAAATGATGCAGGAAGTTGGACTTCCCTTCGCCTATCACCATTTTGCCGAAGGCGAAAGTCCGAATCCTCCGTTTCTGCTTTTTCTTTCTCCGGGAGAGCATACATTTGGTGCAGATAATCTGATGTATCACAGTTTTAAGATGCTGAATATCGAATTGTACACCGATGAAAAATCCCCGGAAACGGAAGAGCGCGTGGAGGATATTTTAAGACAGCATCATATTTTTTACAACAAATCTGAGGTATGGATTGAGTCAGAAAAGCTCTATGAAGTACTTTACGAAACGGAGGTTTGATTTATGGCAAAGAAAAGAAACAAGGTGAAATTTGGCTTGTCCAATGTGCACTGGGCAAAGATTATCCAATGGGGCGAAGATTCTGATGGAAACAAGACGGTACCGGCATATGGTGAATCCGTAAGCCTTCCTGGTGCAGTTTCATTGTCTATTGATGCCAACGGCGGCAGCGAAAATTTCTATGCCGACAATGGGGTTTATTACGTCATCAATAACAATTCCGGTTATGAGGGTGATCTCGAAGTGGCGCTTGTTACCACAGAATTTGCGACTGAAATTCTGGGAGAGATTCTGGACAATAACGGTGTGCTGGTAGAGAGAAATGACGCTGAGCCTGCGCAGTTTGCGCTGATGTTTGAGTTCTCCGGTGACAAGCACAAGATTCGTCACGTCCTCTACTGTTGTTCTGCAAGCCGTCCTGCAACAGAAGGGCAGACAACGGAAGATTCTACTGAGGTTAAAACAGAAACACTGTCTCTCACAGCAACGGCACTTCCGACAGGCTTGGTGAAGGCGAAAACCTGTGAAGAAACAGACGAAACTACCTACAACAACTGGTACAAAATGCCGTATAATCCAGATACATCTGTGAAGACCACGACAACAACTAAATCGTAAGGGGTGATTCCATGGCAATCAAGAAAAATATTCTGGTGGACGGGATAGAAGTACCGTTTAAGGCAAGTGCTGCTGTACCTCGCCTTTATCGTTTGAAATTCGGAAGAGACATTTACAAGGATTTTGCTGCACTGCAGAAATCTGTATCCGAGGGCGATGCGGATAGCTCTGGTCTGGACATTGAAAGTTTGGAGGTCTTTGAGAATATCGCCTATATTATGGCGAAACACGCTGATCCGGAGAACGCCCCGGACAATCCGGACGAGTGGCTCGAAGCGTTCAACACATTCTCCATTTACGAGGTGCTGCCGCAGCTCATTGAACTGTGGGGACTCAACGTGGAGACGCAGGCGGAGTCTAAAAAAAACATCGAAAAACTGACCGCCCGATGACAACGCCCCTCTTCCTTCTCCGATGTGTGCAGATCGGGCTGTCCCTCTCGGAGCTTGATCTGCTCACGATCGGAGTCGTGAATGATATGTTCACCGAAAAGGAAAATGACGAATATGACGGCTGGCATGAGGTCGCTGGACAGGCAGACTTTGATGCATTCTGAGACTTTACTTTTTCGACAAGATATGCTATACTGTTACTGAGGTGGTTATTGTGAGCAATAAACAAACAGTGACAGAAATTGTAACAATCAATAATTTCTTAAGCGGAATTGCTACGCTATTTAATACGGATGCACCCAGCAAAGATCAAGAATATCTTGATGTCTCATCAGTTGACAGCATTGCTATAGCAAGGATAAATATTCCTATGCGAGATATTAAGGCAAGACTTAAAGAAATAAGAGAGAATATTGATATTATAAATGAAACAAGTATTTATGATAGACGGAATAATACATTTGAAAAAGTGATTGAGTCCTCTTTTATTCATCCGGGTGAAACCTCCTCTGCTACTATTCTCGACTCCCTTGCCTCAATCATATCATACACTCATGATACTTTACAAATGAATATCAGTAGTGCATCGTTAGAGCTATTACTTGTAGCTATTTGTTTTCTTGGCGTGAATAAGCGTAGAATTAAGTTTCTCTGTCTTTGTCGCGGCGGAATTGAATTAAAGTCGATGGAGGATTTTGCATCCTATTTTTCATTCGACTCAATGAAAATTATAAAAACTACATCAGAACTGATCGACTGTAGATATGTAGATTTTTTTGCATATTCCTTGCTTTATATGCTAGCAAGAAACGCTGATAGACCGTATATTGATAGATTAACCCGAATTTGTTGTTCAACTCCAGTTGAATTAACAACAATTCGTGATTTGACTAATACTCATGAAGTATACGTTCCATTGCAACTAAAGGAAGCACCAGTGCGATATTATCTTCAATCCTTTTGTGTAGATCATCCAGCAATGCGTTTTTTATGCCTTTATCATGTACTTGAATTCCATTACAGTTCGATACAGGAAAAAGTTGCATCTTCTTATGTGGTAGAGTATCTTAAGGAAAAGGGAGTGAGCATGGAATCAGCAAAAGCATTATACGCAAAAATATCATCTTTTGCTGAACAGAGTAAAGAACGAGATCAATTAAAACTATGCTTGCTGAGATATATACCTGAATCAGATCTTGATACTCTTTTCGATAAAATTCAAGCACTCGGTGGACAGGCGGCAATTGATTATTATGCCAATAACAATGCAGTTTTTGCTACCAATGCTGAGACTAAAATTGACAGAAATCAGACGGACGTTCTTAATAATAGAAGAGCAGTAATAAAAACAGCTTACGAGTACACAATAGAAAAGATTGTTGAACGAATTTATTCTATCAGGAATTTTTTTGTTCATAGCAAAGAAGCAGATGAAAAAAAACATAGTAATGAAAATTACATTCCTTTTGAACATGATTCTTTATTCGAGAAGGAGATTGTGCTAATTCAATCTCTTTCTGAAATGTTCATTGAAGCTGATGCTGTAACAAGACATTATACTAATGTATTATAATATAAAAGCACTTGCTCCGGCAGGTGCTTTTTTCATGCCCTGACGAGGAGGTGACCCCATGGCAAACAGAATCAAAGGCATCACCGTTGAGATCAGCGGCGATACCACCAAGCTATCGAAGGCTCTGGAAGGTGTCAATAAAAACATCAAGAACACGCAGACGCAGCTCAAAGATGTACAGAAGCTGCTGAAGCTTGATCCTTCCAACACGGAACTGCTCTCGCAGAAGCACAAGCTCCTCGCCGATGCGTTGACGGCTACCAAAGAAAAGCTGGAAACCCTGAAAACCGCTGCGGAACAGGCAAATACGGCTCTTGCCAACGGTGACATCACGCAGGAACAATATGATGCTCTCCAGCGTGAAATTATTGAAACGGAACAGGAACTTCGAAATCTGCAAACTGAAGCGGATAAAACCAACACAGCATTTGCGAAAATCAGTGCAGCTGGTGAAGTGATGCAGAATGTTGGTGACAAGATTTCCGGTGCAGGTGAAAAGCTGCTCCCTGTTACTGCTGGAATTACCGCACTGGGAACCGCTGCTGTTAAAACAGGAGCAGACTTTGATGCTGCCATGAGCAAGGTTGCCGCTGTATCTGGTGCAACTGGTGATGATCTGGAGTCACTGCGTGCCAAGGCACGTGAAATGGGCTCTCAAACAAAATTCTCCGCAAGTGAAGCCGCCGAAGCCATGAACTATATGGCAATGGCAGGCTGGAAAACAGAAGATATGCTCTCCGGCATCGAAGGCATCATGAATCTTGCTGCCGCTTCGGGAGAAGATCTGGCTACTACCTCTGATATTGTAACTGACGCACTAACTGCATTCGGTTTGACCGCTGCCGACAGTGCCCACTTTGCTGATGTGCTGGCGGCAGCATCCAGTAATGCTAACACCAATGTTTCTATGATGGGCGAAACCTTCAAGTATGCTGCCCCGGTTGCTGGTTCTCTTGGCTTTTCCGTAGAGGATACAGCAGAGGCTATTGGTTTGATGGCAAACGCCGGAATCAAGTCCACCCAGGCAGGAACATCATTCACCGATATGCTGAAAGCAGCATGGGATGCGTTGTGTAATCTCCTTGCACCTGTGTTTGAGGGCGTATTTCAGAACATTGCAAATATTTTCTCTGAAATCTCTGGCATCATTCTGGGACTGCTGGATGTATTTATTGGTCTGTTTACCGGCAACTGGGATCAGCTGTGGAACGGTGTCAAAGGCATATTTACTTCCATTTGGGATTTTATAGTAAACACGTTTTCCAATATACTGAACACCTTGAAAGGCATTGCAGATGTAGTGCTGGGTTGGTTTGGCACAAGCTGGAACGAGGTCTGGACTTCTTTGTGAATATCTGGACGAGTATTTCCACATTTTTTACCGGAATAGTTACGGGTATCCGAGACTTTTTCGTCAACATATGGACTGGAATCTACACTTTTTTCAGCAATATTTTTAATGCCATTTACACAGTGGTTTCCACAGTATTCCAGACCATTTACAACACCATTATGACCGTCTGGAACAGCATTTACGAAACCATCAAGCCATTGCTGGACGCTTTCAAATACCTGTTTGAAACGATATTTCAGGCAATTCACATTATCATCAGCAATGTGATGGACTGGATTTCGGAGAAAATTTCTGCTATATGGAATGCAATTGTTTCATTTCTGACGCCAATTCTGGAGGGTATTAAGACCACTTTTGAAACTATATGGAATGGAATCAAAACTGCCATAGACACAGTGCTTGGTGCGATTCAGTCCGTGATAACTTCGGTCTGGAATGCGATTTATGGCTTTTTGAGTCCCATTCTGAACAGCATCAAAAGCGTGGTTTCTTCTGTTTGGGATTCTATTTCCAGCAAGATTTCAAGCATCATGAACACCATCAAATCCACGATTTCCAACATCTGGGACAGCATTAAAAGTGCTGTTTCCACAAAGGTCAGCAGCGTGAAAACTGCCATTCAAGATGGATTTCAGGCGGCGGTTGACTGGATCAAGGGGCTTGCCTCCGATGCATGGAACTGGGGTGCAGATATTATCAGCGGTATCATTGACGGTATCAAAAGCATGATAAACAATCTGGCGGATACGGTCACCGGTGTGGCAGATACCATCCGTGATTTTCTGCATTTTTCTGTACCGGACAAAGGTCCGTTGACGGACTACGAAAGCTGGATGCCGGACTTTATGAAAGGATTAGCTGAGGGCATTAACAAGAGCAAGAAGTATGTGGAAAAGGCGGTCGGTGGTGTTGCTCAGGCAATGCGGATAACCATGGATTCTGATTTGAATTACAGCTTGCATGGAATCTCCGGAGCAATGCTGCCCGGCAGTTCCGGTGGAACGGTGAACAATTATTACAATACCGACAACCGGAAAACGGTGAATCAGACGAATCAATCGCCGAAGGCATTGTCACGGTTGGAGATTTATCGGTTGACACGGAATGCGTTGAATGTGTAATGGGGTGAAAGTTTATGCATCAGGGCTTTCCGGTAAAACAGTGAAATCTCCCGTACTAGAACAAAATGTATATAATGGATAACCAAAAGTACCATCTTCGTGAATAGATTTCACAAGTGTTTCAATAAAGAAATGACACCAATCTTCTGATGGTGGTTCGGCACCTGCTTTTTGTTCAGTTATCCATAATCCACTTTTAAGTTTTCTTGTTTTTGTATTCATCACTAAACCAATCTCTGAATCATAGAAATCAAACGTACCAATGAAGGTAAAATCTCCATCATCAATACAAATTTCTGCTTTCAAATTTTCAGGTACTTCACCAAGCGTAATCATCATTCTTCCAATGATTTTTCCATTTTCATTTTCAAAACGCTGAATAACTCCTCGCTCATTCAAAATTTTTTCAACAGTTTGAAACAATTTTGAATCTTCTAACATCGTCATCAACTCCTTCATTCGTTTGGAACAACATATTTTATTTGTACATTTATTATACCACACTCCACAAGAAAAACAAGGAGGTATCACATGTATTTCACCCTCATCCTCGAAAACGAATCCGGCGAACAAGTGAACCTATCCACCACCGCCAATCAATACATGACCTCTAAAATAGACGGTCTGAATCCACCTGCCGGAACAATCAGCACCTCTACTTACGCAGGAATGGACGGCTCGTATCTCAATAATGCCTTTATCGAGAAAAGAAATGTGGTTATCTCCTTTCAGATGCGTGGGATTGATATTGAAAAACGCAGACATCTGCTGTATCGTGTAGTCAAGCCGTCCCGATATATCAAAGTGTATTACAAGACTGCCGGAATAGACGTGTATGCAGAAGGGTACGTAGAAACCTGTGAGGTCAACAATTTTGAAACTCTCACAAGCGGACAAATCAGCATTATCTGTCCTGACCCGTACTGGTACAGCACATCTGCAGTCTATGCCTACTATAGCCAAGTGACTGGAGCATTTCATTTTCCGTTTCCGGAAAGTGATGCTCCTTTTCCTCTGGGCATTTACAACACCACCGACAACATCATCATACAGAATGACGGTGATGAAACCGGATTTACAATCCGAATAGAAGCTTCATCCGATGAAACCGTGCCGGAAATTGCGGCATATACCCCGACTATCTATAATGCCGATACGGGAGAATATCTGCAAATCAAAGGCGACATTCTAAAAGGTGATGTTATTACAATCACGACCAAAACAGGCAATAAAACGGTCACCCTTACCCGCAACGGTGTGGACAGTAATATCATCAACCGACTGGTATCTGGTTCTGTTTGGCTTTCTCTTCGTGAGGGAAAAAATACATTTCATGTGCAGGCGGTGCGTGGTGTGAAAAATCTAAAGGTCACGCTGATGCACAGAAATGCTTATCTGGGGGTGTAGTATGCAAGTTGAAATTTACAGCTTAGCTATACAGTTCTTTTTGAATCCGGCATCGATGCACTTACCACTTATGGCGAGAACATCTACACCTATTACAATGACGGTTACCGTTCTCTTTCAGGTTTTGTGGAAAGCCATCCGCATTTCTGCTGTGCCGATAATGACTATGCGATTTACTTTAACCAGACCGATTTCAGCTGGGCTGGAACTGTATTTCTTCTCTGTCTGACACCTGTTGCTCTGACCGCTTCCATGCATCTGATTCTCAGCTATACAGTAGGAGCATCGCAGGACGCAGAGTTTTATCTGGTGAAGAAAACAGATAAGACAGGCTCAGAACTTGCTCAGTATATCTATGAGGAAATACAGGCAGGCAATGCAGTGGAGTTATCATTCAAATGGCTTTATTCCGATACATATATTTCCGTGATGCAGTCACTGGAGAATGTACCGGATGCTCATGAAGCCATTATCGACAAGGAAACCTATGAATTGGTACTTGCTGAGCATAGGCGTAGAGAGTCGATGCAAAATCCGACCTACCCATTTACCAGAAGGTCTACACCGCAGACTTCCTTACCAAAGAGAAAAAGAAGAATAACGGCGAAGTACCTCAATACTATGTGGAGAAAAACCACGAAGCCATCATTGACCCTCGTATTTTTGAGCAGGTGCAGGCAGAAATGGAACGCCGCACCAATTCAGAAGGGCGGTACAGTGGTACAGGTATTTTTGCATCGAAAATCAAGTGTGGAGACTGTAGTGGCTGGTTCGGCTCTAAGGTATGGCATTCCAACGACAAGTACCGTCGGGTGATCTATCAGTGCAATCATAAATTTAAGAATGGCTGCAAGTGTAAAACACCGCATCTGACAGAAGATGAAATCAAAGAGGTATTTATCAAGGCAGTCAATCAATATCTTTCAGAGCGTGAGGCTCTGATGGAAAATGCGGAAACCATTCTGCATTTGCTCTCGGACACTGATGAACTGGAAAAGCGGCTTGATGAGAGTGCAGTAAAGATGAATGCTCTGGTGGAACAGACGGAGAACATTGTGGCAGAGAATGCCCGTGTGGCACTCGACCAGACCGCCTATAATGAACGCTACGACAGTTTGATTTCACAGTATGAAGCTGAGAAAGACACCTACGATAAGCTGGAATCTGAAATTGCAGATAAGAAGGCTCGGCATCAACAGCTGCAGGACTTCATCATTGCGGTCAAGGAAACCGCACAGTTTCAGACAGAATTTGATAAAGGACTGTGGTGTGCCTTGGTGGATTTCCTTACGGTGAAAAGCAAGGATGAGATTACAGTGACCTTCCGTGATGGAACAGAGATTACAGTGGAATAAGCAAATACATCATTTTTGCACTCAGGGTTTTTGAAGCCTTGGGTGCTTTTTTCTATGCACCCATTCGTTAAATAATAGGGGGTGCAAATCTGACTTAGGGGGTGCATCGTTAAAAGGTAGGGGGGGCAAAATCGCAATCGTTAAAAAGTAAAGTGTACCCCAAACCGTGGACAAAATTTTGCAACCAT
>ULWQ01047927.1_pt1 | contig 10317 bp, 7 predicted proteins | sample 1960491 | NCBI WGS metagenome assembly ULWQ01 (sample SAMEA4835816, study PRJEB28245) | human gut metagenome | biome: gut microbiome; material: fecal sample | place: Denmark | collected 2008
GCGTTTTGTATATTAAAAAATCATTCTTCTTCCTCGGCCGTCGTGTCCTTCGGCAGCTTTTCGGCGTATATTTCTATCACTCTGCGTGCATCGGCTTTTGTGACTCTTATCTTCACGCCGTCGCGCTCAAGCTCGTCGCCGGCTTCGGGGATCTTTTCAAGCTGCTCCATGACCCATCCGCCGACAGTTGCCGAGTCATTGCCGGTATCTATGCCGAACAGCTCGTCAAAGCTCTCACGCTCCGCAAGCCCGGAAATGATATATCCCGCGCCTTGCTTTCTGATGTCGCCCGCATTCTCGCTCTCGTCAAGGTCGCCGACGATCTGTTCGATCAGGTCGTTGAGCGTCACGATGCCGGATGTGCCGCCGTACTCATCCACGACAATGGCGACGGTAAAACGCCCGCGCTTCATTTCGCGGAAAAGTGCGTCTGCCTTCATGACCTCTGTCACGTAGCGCGGCTTGCCGACGGCATGCGCCATGACGGATGCGCGGCTGCGGTCGGAAAGGCGAAGATATTTTTTGGCGTCGAGAATACCCGTTACCGTGTCAATGGTGTCGCCGCATATCGGGTAGTAGGAGTGAATGTCGTTCTTTACGGTCTCCTCCCATACGGAGTCGCTGTCCTCAGCCCAGAGGACAGTCATTTCGGTGCGGTGCGTTGCTATCTCGCCGACGGTTATGTCGTCAAACTCAAAGATATTCTGTATCATTTCGTTTTCGGATTCGCCGATCGAGCCGCTCTCGCTGCCCGCGTCGGCCATGAGGCGGATGTCCTCCTCAGATACCTCCGAATCCTCGGCGTCGGGGTCGATACCGAGCGCTCTGAGAACGGCGTTGGTGGAAACGGTCAGCAGCCACACGAGCGGCTTGAAGCATACGGCGATCAGGTTGACCGTGCCCGAAAGCCCGAGAGCTATCGATTCCGCTTTCTTCATTGCAAGCCGCTTGGGAACGAGCTCGCCGAATATGAGCGTTATGTATGAAAGTATAACGGTGATTATAATGACCGATATTGTTTTGATCGCGTTATCAGACAGCGGCGTTTTGCCGTGCAGACCGTTTACGATGTAAACGCTGAAGTTGTCGGAAGCAAAGGCACTGCCGAGAAACCCCGAAAGCGTTATTGCCACCTGTATCGCGGCAAGGAATTTTGCGGGCTGGTCGGTCAGCCTTTTAAGCCTTTTTGCCTTTTTGTTGCCGTTCTCGGCAAGACTGTCGAGCTTTGCGCCTTTTGTTTCGATCACGGCGATCTCGGCGCAGGCAAAGACCGCATTGAGCATGATGAAGACGATCTGAAGCAGCACCTGCAGGCAGATAGTCAGCCATAAGGGAATGTCCATTGTTGTTTTTTCCTCCGGAAAATAAATTATTTTATTATGTGAAAGCAGCTGAAAGCAGCATAACCGGACCCGCCCCGTGGACACGGTGCAGGTCCGGCATATATCGTTTTATTTGAAAAAGACGCAACTTCGGTCCTTTGATGTGCCGTCGCTGCTGCCGTTACTCATTACAGACAATTATATCCTTTCACATGATTGTTGATTATTATATCATATTATATGCGCAATGTCAAGTCCCGCATACAGCAAAGCGCAGCACGGCGAAAAATGTATTGAAAGTAGCTCAAATGTTAATTTGTTTGCCGCGGCACGGCAGGATATTGCCGAAAGATATTTTTTATGATAAAATATAAAGAGAATAATCTTTACCCGGAAAGGTAATAATCACTTGAAGGAAAAAAATGACGACGGCAGGGGTGCCGCAAGGATCATACTGCGCGCGGTGTTTCCCGTGCTTGCCGCTGCGGGGATAGCCGGCTATTTCATATATCTCAAAGCTACGGGCAGGGAAATAACGGTCGCAAATATCGTTGAACACGCGCCGAAAAGCGCATTGCCGGCTGCGGTGGTGCTTTTGGTGCTTTATGTCATCAAAAGTCTTTCGGTGTTCTTCCCGGTCACGGTGCTTTACGCCGTCGGAGGGTATATGTTGGGACCCGTCGTCGGGTGCATCGTGAATGCGTTGGGAGTGGCGATGGGATTTGTCATCCAGTACCGCTTCGGCAGCGCATCGGGACATGCGGCAGCCGGAAAAATAAGCGCCAAACACCCGCGCATTGCGGCAATGCTTGACGCACAGTCGCGCTCGCCGGTGTTTGCGGTTTTTTCGGTGCGGCTTTTCAGCGTTATATCTCCCGACCTTATCAGCTATTATTTCGGCGCCGTGGGCGTCGGTTTCGGAGCATTTATGCTCGGCAGCATTCTCGGCGTTCTGCCGGGGCTTGTTGCCGTTACGGTATTCGGCACATCGGCGACCGATCCGTCATCCCCGCTTTTTATAATTTCCGCGGCGATCGCCGTTGCCGTATTTGCCCTTACCGCGGCGGGACGGTACATCTCGGGCAGAAAAAACGCGCGTGAACGCAGGGAGAACGATTCCGCCCCGAATGGCGGAAACAACAACCCGGAGGAGTGAGCTTTATGAGAAAAGAAACGGGATCCGAAAAAGAGCGCCCGGGCGCCGTTGCCACCGCGAGCGTCGAAGGCGGCGCGAGCCGCGGGGAAGCATCGCAAAAAAAGCCGAAGATGCGGCGCGCATGGTTCAACGCGCTGCTGCGGCGGCGGGCTGCGGTCACGCTGCTTCTCGTGGCGCAGGTCGCGCTGATAGTATGGTTTCTTGTCAGTCGTTCGCGCTCATCGGTGTATGTCAACATCGCGCTTAGGGTGCTCAGCCTTATCGGTGTGTTCATCGTTGTGCTGAGACGCACAAAAAGCGCCTTCAAGCTGTCGTGGGTAGTGCTGATACTTACATTCCCGGTCTTCGGCGGTCTGTTTTATCTTTTGTCGAACTTTCAGTCGTCAACGCTTATCTACCGCAAGCGGCTCGGCGAGATAGATTCGACCCTCGTGCGCCCCGCGCTCAAGGGGTGCGGCTGCTATGACGAGGCTGCCGCGGCGCTGCCTCAGCACCTTACGCAGATAAGGTATCTTGAAAAATTTGCGGGCTTTCCGATATGGGACCGCACGGCTACCGACTTTCTTACGCCGGGCGAAAAATATCACGCGCGGCTGCTCGAGGAGCTTGAAAAGGCGCAGAAATACATCTTTATGGAGTATTTTATCGTGCAGGAGGGCGAGATGTGGGATGCCATACTTGACGTGCTGAAGCAAAAAGCCGCAGAGGGCGTTGAGGTGCGCATGATGTATGACGACATCGGCTGCTTTTTTCTCCTTCCGCAGGATTACCGCGCGCAGCTTGAAGCGGCGGGCATCAGGTGCCGTGTGTTCAATCCGTTCACGCCGTTTCTCACCGTTCTTCAGAACAACCGTGATCACCGCAAGATATGCGTCATCGACGGTAATGTGGCGTTTACGGGAGGCGTGAACCTTGCCGACGAGTATATAAACGCGCGCGAGCGCTTCGGTCACTGGAAGGACGCCGGTATCGTGCTGCGCGGAGACGCCGCATGGAGCTTTACGGTGATGTTCCTTCAGATGTGGAGACTTTCGGGCGGCGAGGCTGAGGACGATATTTCGCGGTATATGCCGCAGTCCGACCCGTTCGATCACCTGCCGCGTAACGGCTACGTCCAGCCGTATGCCGACAGCCCGATGGATTTTGACAACGTTGGCGAGCATGTTTATCTTCAGATGATAGGAAGCGCCAAACGCTATCTTTACATCAACACGCCGTATCTGATAATCGATGACAGCATGGTCTCGGCGCTGACACTTGCCGCAAAGAGCGGCGTTGACGTGAGGATAATCACCCCGCACCGCTGGGATAAGCGCTTTGTACACATGACGACGCGCTCGTACTACCTCGATCTCATACGCGCCGGTGTGAGAGTGTATGAATATTCAAACGGATTCCTGCATTCAAAGACCTTTGTGGCTGACGACGAGTCGGCGACCGTAGGCACGACGAATCTCGATTTTCGCAGTCTTTACCTGCATTTTGAATGCGGTGTGTGGATGTGCGGCACGAGCGCCGTTGCCGAGATAAAGGAGGATTTTCTGCGCACTCTCGAGGTTTGCGAGGAAATGACCGAAAAGAGCTGTCGGGGCACGCTCATCGAGCGTATGCTTCAGCCCGTGCTGAGACTTTTTGCTCCGCTTATGTGATCGTTATACTCAAAGCCCCGCCCCGACGCAAATCGCGTCGGGGCGGGGCTGATATTATTGCGTGCGTCTGCTTATCTGCGCTTTTTGCTTACAGCGGCGGTGACGGCGCCGGTGAGGAGCATTGCCGCAAGCACGGATACTGCCGAAAGAGACGACGAGCAGCCTTTTTTGGCGGGGGCCGGGTCGGTTGCGGGTTCGACTGCCGTTCCGGTATCGGGAGCGTTTGCCGTGAGCGTTACAAGCTCGCTCACCTTGCGATATTTATTGCCGCGGGCATTGAATTCGGCAGAGAATATCACCTTTGCGCTCCCCGTGCCGGTATAAGTGACGGCTCCGGTCGCGGGATCCTGCGCAACGGTGAGGTCGCCTGTGGTCTCGATGACCGTCATTTCGGACTTTGCGGTCACGTCGTCGGTCTTGCGTTCGTATGTCACGGCGGTCACGGTTGGGATCTCACCTGCAGTGAGGTCGTATTCCGTCTTGTCGGTGGTGAGATATTTTGTGTACTTTGACGCGAACTGCGTGCTGTCGGTGGTTATTCCCGAGACGCCGGAGACGAAATAGCGGGCAAAATCGGCTTCGCTGTTGATAGTCCATGTCCACACGGTCACGCCGCGCAGGGCAAGCTCGCGTATCAGCGTCGCGTCGAGCGAGCCTTTGCCGTATGTGGGGACAAAGACCGTGCCGATGCTTTGAGTGGAGTTGAGTATTTCGGAAAGCGACGGCTTGAGATTGGCGCTTGAATATGTATTTGAGGTGATAAGCCCCGCCGAGATGCCGGGCATCTGCTTTCTTATGCGTTCAAGCTGTGCCGTCGAGAAGGATACGACGATCACCTTGTCCTCGTAGTCATACTGCTTCACGAGCTTTATGAAGGCGGGGATCAGGTTCGGGTCGGTGGATTTGAGCTCTGTCTGAAGCACAACGTCCTTGTCCTTGAGTGCTTTGATATAGTCTTCGAGCGTGGGGATGGGATCGCCCTCGGCGAGATTCTTGTTGGTTTTGACAAGATATTTTGCAAGCTCGGCACGTGTCATCGACGCAACGGTGCCCTTGCCGTTTGTTGTTGCGTCGATCGTTGAGTTGTGCATGACCATGATCACGCCGTCGCGCGAGAGATGAAGGTCGTTTTCTATCATCGTCGCACCGAGCTCATATGCGCGAAGCGAGCTTTTTACGGTGTTTTGATGTTCGAGGGACGGAACGCCGCGGTGTCCCGTGACACCGGTCACGCGCGTGAGGGTGCCGGCTCCGAAATATGCGGTGAGGCATTTGTCGAGCTTTGCGCAGTCGTCGGTAATTATACCGTGAACTCCCGAGACGATAGCGGAGACGAGATCGGCGTCTCCCGACGACGCCGCGCGCGTCCACACCGTCATGAATCTCATGCGGAGGTATTCGACGTTTTCGCGCGTCGCTGCCTCGGGCGAGAGCAGCATTACGCGGCAGTCGGCTGTGTTGCACTCGGCGCGGAGAGCCTCAAGCTCCGCAAGGCTGCCGACGGTGCGTGAGGTGAAGTCGAAAACGCCGCGTGCGTGGCGCCATTGCGCTCTTGCTGCGGAGAGGACCTCGGCGCTGTCCGAAATAACGAACACGTCGCGCAGGTCGTGCGATGAGAGATAGCCAGAAAGGGCTTTGGCAGCTGCGGCGCCGTCCGGTCTGAACGCCGCAATGACCTTGCCGCCGAGCGCTTCGAGCGCGTCGTCGAGCGTTGCGAATTTTGTGCCGCTCTCGTCGGTCACGTCAAGCGCGGTGTTTACATTGAGTATCGCGGCGACGGGCGGGTCTTTTAGTATCGCCGCGAGAGCGTCGGCACTTTCGACCGGAACGACAGATGAGGGCGGAAGGATCACGTTCGAGTCGGGCGTGCGTATTTCGTTTATGTGCCCGGGGACGGACGAATCGGATATTTTGCCGACCGTCACCTTTACCTCATCGACGGTGAGGCGGCAGCCGTTTGCCTGAAAGCCCACGGCACCCGTGGGGAGCAGTACGTTCTTTTCGGTGAGCTGAGTCTTTCCGTTCAGCAGGTATGTCAGCGTCGAGCCGGAGGCATCGGCGGCGACGGTGTTGAATTCCGAGCTTTTTATCGAGGCGCTCGCCTTCTGCGTGACGTTCCATTTGTCGGCAACGGTGCGCTCGGCTATTTCGGTACCGTTGGCAAGCGAGGCGTCGTAGCGCAGGCAGAGCTGCATATACGGGTAGTTCTTTGCCGTCTGCACGCGAAGCATAACGGATGCCCAGCGCTTTGAGTTGACGGCGCTGTCGAGCTTCATGCGCGCCTCGACCTTTATATCGCCGAAACCGTCAAGGTATTCGGGCAGCAGAACGCGCGCATAGGCGTCCTGCGAAGAGGAGGCGTCGAGTATGAGCGAGCCGTCGGTATCGTATTTTACCTTGCCGCCGCTCTTTTCTTCAATGGTGCGCAGCCCGCGGGCATCGGTGCCCGAAAAATCGCTGCGGTAGAGGACATAGTCCGTCTCATTTTTGGCGCGGACGGTGAGAACTACGGTCTTTTTCTTGCCGTCAGCCGCTGCAGTGAGGATGTATATGCCCGCGGCGGGAGTCACGCTGCCGCCGTCGATCGCGATATCGGATGACGACCATGTGATCTTTTTTGCGTCAACGGTCTTGCCGCTCTCAAACTGAACGGAATGATCGCCGAGCTTTACCGTGTCGCCCTCAACGGCGCATATCGCAGGGCAGGAGTAGGGGACTGTCAGTCCGCCGTCGTCCGTTACCGCAGCCGAAGAGGGAAGCAGAGCTGCCGCAAAAGTGAAAATGAGCGCGAGCACCGATGCCAGAGCGCGCACCGGAGCCGTTTTTGCCGATCTTTGAGCCTTCATTGAATATTCACCTTTCCTTTGGGTATATTATGTCAAACACCATTATATATGAAATGCGCGGGTTTGTCAAGCAAAGCCGAACATTGTAAAGATTTCATAAATACTTTTCTGAAAATGTGTGCGGCGGTTGATTTTTGAGGTGGTTTGTGGTATTATATTAATGTAAAAGGCACCTGTGTGCTATAAATTCCGACGGTCTGTTTATGCCGCCGGCAGAAAGGCAATTTGAATTCCGTGAACTACGACGTTATCATTGTCGGCGCGGGTCCCGGCGGCATTTTTTCCGCTTATGAGCTTGTCAAGCTGACGAAAAAGAAAAACAAAAAAGCAAAGATCGCTGTTATCGAGGCGGGCGCACCGCTCGCGCAGCGCCACTGTCCCATCGACGGAGAAAAGGTAAAAGCCTGTGTCGGCTGCAAGCATTGCAGCATTATGAAGGGCTTCGGCGGAGCCGGAGCGTTCTCCGACGGCAAATACAACATAACCACACAGTTCGGCGGCACGCTGCACGAGCACATAGGCAAGAGCACCGCGCTTGAGCTTATGCGCTATGTTGACGATATAAACACCTCTCACGGCGGAGAGGATACAAAACTCTACACGACCGCAAATTCGGATATAAAGACGCTCTGCATGAGAAACGGTCTTTATCTGCTCGACGCATCGGTGCGTCACCTCGGAACTGACAAAAACTATGTCGTTCTCGGCAACCTTTACGATGAGCTTAAGGAAGAAGTGGATTTTCATTTCTATACTGAGGCGACGTCGGTCGAAAAGACCGATGACGGATATATAGTTTCCACCGATCACGGAAGCTTCAGCTGCCGCGTGTGCATAATCTCGGGCGGCAGAAGCGGCAGCAAGTGGATGGAGAAGGTCTCACATGACCTTAAGATCCCCACGATGTCGAACCGCGTCGACATAGGCGTGCGCGTCGAGCTGCCCTATGAGATATTCGCTCACCTTACCGACGAGCTTTACGAGAGCAAGATAGTCTACCGCACCGAAAAATTTCAGGATCTTGTGCGCACATTCTGCATGAACCCGCGCGGCGCGGTCGTTAACGAAAACACGAACGGCATCGTGACGGTAAACGGTCACAGCTATGAGGACCCCGCAAAGTATACTCACAACACCAACTTTGCGCTGCTTGTTGCAAAGCATTTTTCCGAGCCGTTCCGCGACAGCAACGGCTACGGCGAAAGCATAGCAAGGCTTTCGAATATGCTCGGCGGCGGAGTGATGGTGCAGCGCTTCGGCGATCTTATGCGCGGTCAGCGTTCCACTCATTCGCGCATCGAAGAGGGCTTTGTCACACCTACGCTCACGGCAACGCCCGGCGACCTTTCGCTCGTAATGCCCAAGCGCATCCTCGACGGCATCGTAGAGATGATCTATGCGCTTGACAAGATCGCCCCCGGCACCGCAAACGACGACACGCTCCTTTACGGCGTTGAGGTCAAGTTCTATAATATGGAGGTCGCGATCGACAGCAACCTCGAAACACTGCACCACGGTCTTTTCGTCATAGGCGACTGCGGCGGTGTTACTCATTCTCTCTCGCAGGCGTCCGCAAGCGGCGTTCATGTTGCGAGATACGTTGCCGAAAAATATTTTTCATAAATCCGGGACCGAAGGTCTGTAATTTATGACGGTAAAGATCCGGCAGGAAAGGAAAGGTCATTTCAATGAACAACCAACCCAATTTCAACGATCAGGGATATACGCCCGCGCCCAACACGCAGTATACGCCCGACCCCTTTGCCGATGAGGTGAAGCAGACAGCTCCGCGCGGGCTTGCCGTTGCATCCCTCGTGCTCGGCATTCTGTCGGCTGCGGGACTTTGCTGCTGCTGCACTCCGCTCTGCGTCGCACTCGGCGTGGTTGCCATCGTGCTGGCGATCATTTATTCCAAAAAAGCGGGCAAACTTGACGGTATGGCGCTTGCGGGACTCATCCTCGGCATCATCGGCGTAGTTATCGCACTCATAGTGCTGATAGTTCTTGCCGCCAACCCCGATCTTCAGGAGCGTATAATCCAGACGATAATGGGTCAGACGCCCGATGTGAGCCTCCCCGACATTAAAGTTCCCGAAAGCATCGGCTGAGCTGCGATCTGCGGACAGCGCCGGGCTTTGAAGGCAAAAGAGAGCCGACCGAACGCATTAAGCGTTTTCGGTCGGCTCTCTTTCCGTGAGCGCGAGATATTCGTCATAGCTTATCATTATCCTGAGTGCCGCAAGCAGGGCGTTGGCGCTCATGCCGGCGGGAAGCCCGACTTTTTTCGCTATTTCGTCACGACGCGCTGAGCTGTTGCTGCCGCCTGAGAGCCCGTCAAGCATAAAATCGGTTTTTGAGAGGGGATTGACTGCCGCACGTGCAACGGCGTCGCCGTTGCGGAAGGGAAGAAAGAGCTCGCGCAGGAGCAAGACATCCATGCCCTCGACACCGAGCACGCCCTCGGCGGACGGCAATGTTTTTCTTTTTTCCTTGCCCTCTATGCGCGGGATGTACAGCCTTATCATGCGCTCGGGCGGGATGAGTCCCGCGATGTGCGAGCGTATGACCTTGCCCGCGCCGTCCGGGTCGGTGAGGACGATGACGGGTGTTTTTTTTGCCAGCGCGCGTATGAGCGCCGCCTTTTCGCGGTTTTTGAATACGCCGAAGCCGTCGGTCGTGATTATCTGCGCGTCGATGACCGAGGCGAGCTTCTGGCGGTCGTATTTCCCCTCCACTATCACGGGGTATGGGATAACAAGTTTTTCGTCATTCATTTTTTCAGTCCGAACCAAGCTATCACGGCAATGCCGAGAAGAATTCTGTAAACGCCGAAGGCGGAAAATGTATGCCGCTTTACAAAGTCGAGCAAAAACCTGACGGTCGCAACGGACACGGCAAAAGCCGTGACAAAGGCGGCGGCAAGCGCGGCCGTCTCCGCGGCGGGGAGCGTTTCGCCCGACGCGGCGAGAAAACGGCAGAACTTTGCTCCCTTTATGAGAGACGCGCCGAGCATTGCGGGTATCGCCATAAAAAACGAAAATTCGGCTGCGGCGGTGCGCGATATCCCGAGGCAGCAAGCGCCGAGCACCGTTGAGCCAGAGCGTGACGTGCCGGGAATTATCGCAAGTGCCTGAAATGCGCCTATTAGCAAAGCGTTTGCAAATGTTATATCGTTTACGCTTTCAACGGCTGGCGCTTTGCCGCGGCGCAGGCGTTCGACGGCGATAAAGAATATTCCGTATATTATGAGCGCCGAGGCGACGACGGGCGGAGTATAAAGCAGCGCGTGCAGACCGCAGCCGGTGAAGTGCTCGAGCAGCCGGTCGGCGGCAAGCCCCGCTGCC
>ULWQ01078482.1_pt1 | contig 10253 bp, 16 predicted proteins | sample 1960491 | NCBI WGS metagenome assembly ULWQ01 (sample SAMEA4835816, study PRJEB28245) | human gut metagenome | biome: gut microbiome; material: fecal sample | place: Denmark | collected 2008
TAGGAAATATTTTATTTTAGCAGAAGGATATGCATGGTTAACTCAAGTGTATTTTCAAAAGGAAAAATCACTAACAGATGCTGATATAGATTTCTTTGAAGATAGAATTAGACAATATGAAGAATTATTGAAAGTAGAACATAATGAAAATTGGTGGAATGAAGATATGGAAATAAAACAGTTATGCAATTACTTCAATAGGAAAGAAAATACTGTTAGAAAAGCTATTAAAAAAATGTGTGATAATGGATTTGAGCAATATAAATTTCTAGTTGATGGCAAAGTTGTTATTTCTAGTAAAGGCGTTGAATGGATTTGTAAAAATGTTTTCAAACAAAAGTATTTGGAATTGTTAGAAAAGTATAAGATGGAGTTAACAGAGTTGTATATTGATGCAGGTTATCCTTATGATGTTTTCTTTGGAAAAAATTAATAATGATAAAAATATATAAGAGTAAACTAAAAGAACTATAATTTTATAAAAATATAGTTCTTTTAATTACCTATTCAAAAATGTTTTCATCTAATAATGGAATAATATCAATTGCAGGCTCTTCGTATGGATGAACATCTCTCAATTTTAGTATGACTTTCTTCACCAATTTTACATCACATACTACTTCTAATTTTTCTTCTTCTACAAATTCTAGATTATTATTTTTACCAATGTAAGGATTTGCCTCATCAGTAGGTTTAAAAGTACCTATGCATTTTGTTGACATAGAACAATCAGTATAATTACCTATTATTCCAGCTCCAGCTTCACATATTGCATTTCTTACTTCATTAACATTTTCAACTGGAATTGTTACAACTATTTTAACTCTATTAATATCTATATTCATTATATGCTCCTCCGCTTTTTTAGTTCTAAATAAGTTTTTCTAGTCCTCTTCTATTAGTTCCATCAATATACCATTAGGATCTTTAATAAAGAAATATGGCTTTCCTAATCTTCCTTTGTTTATGATAATTTCTTTATCATTCAATTTATTATCTTCAACAAATTTTTTTGCTTTCATTATATCTTTGACACCTAATCCAAAGTGTTTATTTTCAATTGTTTTTAAGTCAATCCCTAAATCTCTTGAATGTTCTGGTAATTGTTCTTTTTCTTGGTAATGAAATATTTCCAATATCATATTTCCTAATTTAAGCATAATGATGTCTACACTTTCATCATGATACTCTTTATATATTTTAAATCCAAATTTATTATAAAATTCTAGTGTGTTTTTTAAATTATCTACACTAATTGTTACATGATTAAAATTAAACATACTTTATTTTCCTCCAATTATAATTTATTTAACTAATTTATGTTGCTCTGGATACCAAGCAGGAGTACATGGCATTATTATAGTGCAATGTGCATCCCAATAATACTTTTCTTTTTTATCAATGAGAATTGCATCTCCTTTTTCGAATTTTATTATTTCATTTTCTTTATTTAAAGTACCATAGCCTTCTATAACATAGATAAGTTCTTTACATTCTTCATTTATACAATATCCAACATCTGGATATCTTCCAGTTATAACAGCAGTTGCACAATCAATGTCTTTATCTTTAAAATTGTATTCTAATACCTTACATTTTTCACTATTATTTGATTTCTCTGCTTGTTCTAGTTTTATAATTTTCATTAATATTTCCTCCATTTATTATAGTTACTACTTAAATATAATCTTAAAAAAATATATTCTCTTCCAAATCATCAGGATGTTTCAATTCCATATCTAAAATTTCCCATGGAAATAAAGGATAAGTATATTCTATATTTAATTCTTTACATTTTTCTTTGCTTAATGCATTATTTCCATTATAAAAAAATGCTGTATCTTCATAAATGGTAATATTTGAGAAATCTTTACTACCATATTCTTTAGTTAAACAGACATATAATACTTTTGCATTTTTATAATTTTTCTTTATTTCATTTATACAAATTTCTGCACTCGTTCCAGTACTATGCATTGCTTCCACTACTAAGAAAACTGGAGTATCTTTTTTTATTTTGACTGAGTTTAGTGGGTTAAAAATCATTTCAATCTTGTTTTCACCATTTTTATATATAATATGTTTAATTTGAATTGGTAAAAATTTTACTATATTTAATCTATTAGAAATATATACAGCTGGTATAGCACCACTTCTTAAAATAGGACATATATAGTCTATTTTAATTCCATTTTGCTCAATAAAGTTGGATAAGTTTTTACATAGTTTATTGATATGTTTTTCAAATATTTCATTGCTCATCTTTTTATAATTTTTATTCATTATTTATAAGATTCCTTTTCTTTATTTTAAACTTGTTGAAATTATATCACAAAAAATAAGTTTTGTCTTCTATTTTAGTGAGATTAATAAGACTAATTTATTGTAAAAGAAAGTCTTTTATGATAGAATACTATCAGATAATTATAATTAACAGGAGCAAAAATCAAGGAAGAATTAATGAAAGAAATAAAACGATTTAATGAAGAAAGAGATTGGGATAAATTCCACTCACCAGAAAATTTAGCTAAATCAATAGCAATTGAGTCTGAAGAATTATTAAAATGTTTTCAATGGGATAGTAAAAATTATAATAAAGAAGAGATTTGCGAAGAATTGGCGGATGTTTTTACTTATTGCATTCAAAGGGCTATGAAATTAAATGTGAATCCAGAAGAAATTATATTAAAAAAATTAGAAAAGACAAAGAAAAAATATCCGGTTGAAAAAGCAAAGGGAGTTAGTACAAAATATAATAGGTTATAATAGGAGATAAAAGTAATGAAAAATAGGAATGAATTAGCAAAAAAAGTAGACAAATCAATATTAATGGGATCAAGATTTACAATACCACAAGAAAATCTAGGAATGTTTTTGCAAGGAGAAGATATTTTACCAGGAAAAAACAGAGATATAAAAATTATATTTAATAAAAAAGAATATTCAGGTGTAATAAGACATGTAAATCAAACGAAATCAAATAAAGTCTATCAAGTTCAATGGCATCAAGATAAAAAATTGCAATTAGAACTTAAAAAAGAATTTGTTCAAAGTTATATAGCAATAATGAGTGACATATACCAAAAAAAACTTACATCAGATAAAAAATATAGAACTAATCTAGCAGGTGGAGAACAGGAAGTAATAAAAGTTATAGAAATAGATAAAGATAAATTTGAGATAGAAAGTTTTATAAAAATAAAAAGTCCATATAGTAATTTATTTCAAAAACTAATAGAAAACAATGTGTTTGCATGGATTGACAAAAATGAAGAAGAAACCAAAATGGTTACTAAAGAAACAGAATGGTATGATATAAGTGAATTAAAAAATCATGAAGATGAGAGATATGTTATATACTATTTGCTTGATGATAAAAATAAAAAAATATATATAGGAAGCGCTAAACGATTAGGTAATAGAGTAAAACCAGGAAGAAAAGAAATACCTAATTGGAATAAATTTAGATACGAAATTCTTAATCCAAATTATTATAGTATGTTAAAGGAAATTGAATATCATTCAATTGTTAATTTTGCAAGATTTATAAAAAATCCTAAAATAAAAAGTATAGATATATCTAATTATGTATTAGTGAATAAGGATTATGGGTATTACAGACAATAAAAAGGGAAGCAAATTAAAAGTAATTTTTATAAACTGAAATAAGAATATAGAGTGTAAACAAGAGTGAGACTATAACGAAATAAGTAGTCTTATTTTTGTGATTTATCATAGAAAATATTCCTACAATGATAAAAAATTAAAAAAGTATTGCAAAATAAACAAATGTTTGATAATATATAACAAACAAAAATAAATTACGAAATAATTGATAATTTGTTGTTAAAAAAAGTATTTTGTGATATAAAATAAGTAATTGGAATAAAGGAGAGTATTTTTATGAATCCAATAATAAAATGGGCTGGTGGAAAAGAGAAAGAATTACCATACATAAAAGAGAATTTACCAAGTGAAATAGATAGATATATAGAGCCTTTTGTAGGGGGACGGAGCGGTTTATTTTGACTTAAATATTGAAAATTCAATTATTAATGATAAATCGGAGGAATTAATAAATTTATATAAATGCATAAAAAATCAAGATAAAGAATTTTTTGCAAAGTTAAAAGCTATTTATAAGAATTGGGTATTATTGGAAGGTGTTGTTGAAAATAATGCCGATGAATTGCTAAAGATGTACAGAGAGTATTGTAAACAACTAAATGACAATGAAAATATAAAAAATATTAAGTTGCAATTTAATGATAAAATATATGCATTTGTAATAAGACATGCTGAAGAATTTAATGGAATATTATCTGCAGAATTTAATATTGAAATAGATAACTTCATAAATGAGATCGTAAAAAATTTAATCTCTAAAATGAACAGAATGTATAAAATAGAAACTCAAAGGAACAAAATGAATAAAAAAGACACTCTTGATAATATAGAATGTGCGTTTAAAAGTGCATTTTATATGCACTTTAGACATTTGTATAATGAAGCTGAAAATTTAAATATTGATACATCATTTTATACAGCAATATTTTATTTCATAAGAGAGTTTTGCTATGCATCTATGTTTAGATATAATAAGAATGGTAAATTTAATGTGCCTTATGGTGGGATAAGCTATAATAGAAAAGAATTTATTAAGAAGATTGATTATATAGGAAGTAAACAAATTAAAGAATATATGAAGAATACTCAAATTTATTGTGAAGATTTTGAGAAATTCCTTGAAGAAATTAAACCTAAAGAGAGAGATTTTATATTTTTAGATCCACCATATGATACGGAATTTTCAACATATGCAAAAAATGAATTTGCAAAGAATGATCAAATAAGACTATGTGAATATTTAAAAAATACAAAAGCTAATATAATGTTAATCATTAAAAATACAGATTTTATTTATAATCTATACAATACAAAAGAATTTAATATAAAGACATTTGATAAAAAATATCTTGTAAGTTTTCAAAACAGAAATGATAAAGATGTAGAGCATTTATTAATAACAAATTATTAGGAGGAAAAAACATGTCGTGGGGTTGGAGAACAAAACCAAGAAGCATTATAAAGACTATACAATGGTTTAAATCATTTGAAGAATTGGAAGGGGAAGATTGGGATTATTCTTTAAAAAAGTTAAGCAGAAATATGAAGCCGATTCATCCAATTAGAAGACAATATTATTATAATACACAAATAGATGCTATAGAATCTCCTATAAAAGATTTATCATATGATGAATATTTAAGTGGGGACTTTGATGGTGAAGCTGATAGTGAAAGCAATGCAAGAAATGATTTAGCAACTTATAAGTTTTTTGGTTTGGGATTCATTGATAGTGATGGTAAAGTTAGGGTTACTAAATCTGGAAAAATGATTGCAAAAGGAAATTTTGATAGTGAGATATTTTTAAAACTATTATTGAAAATGCATTTTCCTTCAGTTAGTACAGGATATGGAAAAAATTGCTCTAAAGAAAATCCGGTTTTTCCCTTGAAAATGATAATAAATCTTATTTCTGAATTAGAATACATAAATCGATTTGAATTAAGTTTAGCTCTACTTTGTAATGATATGAAAGATTATGATAAGTTATTAGATGCTGTAAAGGAATTTAGAAGAAAATATTTAGCATTAGAAAATAAAAGGGACAGTAATAAATGTAATGAATTATACAGAGAAATAGCTGAAAAGTATTTTTCTTTAGAAGGTAAGCCAGAAGGAACTTATTTTACAATGAGTGATGCAATTAACAGAGCATTAAGATATACAGGATTGTTTAGTATTTCAGGGAGAGGAAACTATACCAAAGTCAGAATAGCAGAGTATGCAAAGAAAAAAATTGAAATGTTAAATGAATTTTATGATTATAGCTATATTGAAACTGAAAGTTTTGATGAATATATGGAATGGTATGGAGATTATGATAATATTCAACTTCCATGGGAAAATGAGAAAAATCGTAAAGATTTAATTATTGATAAATTATTATTACTAGAAAAGAAAACTGATGAGTATAACAGCAAATATAAACTGGCTTTAAAATATGATGGTACTGCATATTATGAAGAACTAAATAAACAAAATCAAGACACTAAACTTAAAGTCTTAGAAAATGAATTAGTAGATCAAATTACAAGTCTAAACGAAAAAATATTTATTGAATATACTTCTAAAACCAAAAGTGCTAGGGATGAGATAATTGAAAAATTTGAGGATATTTCAAATGGCGATGAAGATATGGCTGCACTATGGCTTGAATGTAATACATGGAAATCGTTAGTAGCTATTGATGGAAAAAAAGAGGTAAAACGAAACTTTACAATAGAAGAAGATTTATCACCAAGAAATTTCGCCCCAGGAACAGGAAATACACCAGATATGGAATTATATAATGATAAATATATTATTGTACCAGAAGTATCCTTAATGACTGGAGTTTTGCAGTGGGAACATGAGGCTTCATCAGTAATAGATCATGTACTAAATATAATAAAAAAACACAAAAATATAGAAGTAACAGGATTATTTATATCAAGTAAAATAAACGTTAGGACAATGTGGCAATTTTTTATTTTAAATAAACAAAGTTGGATGGGCTCACCAGTTCCAGTTATTCCATTAACAATAGAACAATACATGAAAGTATTGAAATACACATATAGTAATAATTTAGCAATTGATGAATTGAATAATTTATTAAATTATATACATCAAGAGGCAATAAAATGTGAAAACTATGAAGAATGGGATAAGAATATGGAGAAATATATTGAAAAATGGCAAGAGAAAGTTGCAAATTAGAAAAATGGATTAAATAGCATATACATAATAGTTATAAAAGAAGGGGAAGAATATAACTATGAAAATTAAATGTTTGATTTGTGGAGATATAATTGAATCGAAAAGTTTGCATGATTTAGTGCCTTGTAAATGTGAATCTTGTTATATTGATGGTGGAAGTTATTATACTCATATAGGTGCAAAAGATTTTAGTAAAATAGTTAAAATTTTTGATGATGGGACAGAAGTTAAAGGCATTGACTAATATAAAAATAGTAAAAGAAAAGCAAGATAATAGTAATTATATATTACAAAATTATTTTGCTTTTTTTGATAACAAGTTACAAGTTTCGACAAATTTTTTAATGAAGATGTATTAAAGTAAAACAGGGGTATAAAGATGGTAAAAGATATTACATATTTAGAAGATTATAAATTAGTGGATGAATATATTAGTGGTAATAAAAATAGTGGAGAAATACTGTATGCTAGAGTTTATGAAAAATTACCCGGATATGTATATCATTACACAGCAAAAAGCATTCTCACAGAAGAAGATAAAAATGAAATAATAGAAGAAACTCTGAAAGAAAGTATAGAAAAAATTTACAAATATAATGGGAGTTGTCAATTTACAACATTTGTATTAGGATTTGCAAAAAATAAATGCAGAGAAAAAATAAGAAAGAAAAATAATATTGCAGTAGTAGAATTAGATGAAGAAAAAATAGCAGATGAAGATTATAATTACTATAATCAGGATCCTGCAATAATAATTATAAGGAAAGAAGAAATTGAAAAAATTAATATGGCGATGAATAAACTTCAAACTGAAGATAAACAAATAATACAATTAAGAGTTATAAATGGAATAACTGCGAAGAAAATAAGTGAGTTAACAGGAGAAAATATAGAAGCTATTTATTCTCGATATAGAAGAGCTATAAAAAAATTTAAAAAAATTTATGAAGAAATGTGACCAATTTTTTGAAAAAAGGACATATATAAATAGGAGGAGAAAAAATGATTAGTATAGAATACGCTTTAGATAAATATACTGATTTAATAAATGAAAAACAAAGTATAGATTTTGAATATTTTAAAAGTGAATTGTTACCAAATGATTATATAGAATTTATGGATGAAATAAAATACATAAATATAATAAAATCAAATAGTGTAACAAAATCTTTTAAACAGTTATTTGAAAAGATAGATGAATATAAAAATGAATTATATCAAGTAGATACTGTTGTTAATTTTAGAAGTAAAGTTACAAATGATGATACCATAAAAAAGATAGCAGAAATATTTGAAGAGGAATTTAAAGATGAATAATCAAACTAAAATTGTAAACGAATTGATATATGACTATAATTTAAATATAGAAGAAGCAATTGATATAGAAGACTTAATAAGCAAGATGAATATTAGACTGGTGAGTACAGAATTAGAAGAAGGAATATTAGGAGCATCTAAAGTAGAAGGATTAAAAAGACTCATTGTTATATCTTCAAAAGTATATAATGAAGAACAAAAAAGATTTACACTAGCTCATGAATTAGGACATATATTAATACATAGAGGAACACATTATTTTTCTAAAGAAGATTTGTCTACAATATGTACAAGTAAACAAAAAGAAGATGAGGCGGATAGATTTGCAGTAGAGTTACTATTACCTAGTAAAATTATTAGAAATATAATTAAAGAAAATGATGTTAACTTTGAATTAATAAAACAAATATCAAAAAAATATAGGACGTCGCTAACTTCTACTGCTATTAGAGTAGCAGAATTAACAAATGAAAATATAATTCTATTATATCATAAAAATAACACCATAAAATGGTGGCACAAGTCAAATGGAGAAATCTTTTTTAACGAAAGATATAAAGGTATAGATTTAGCAAGAATAGAACAAGAAAGAGATATTACATCAAGAAATGTAGAATTAAATTTATGGTTATCTGAAGATGAAGATTTATATTCATGTTATGAAGAAACTATATATTTTAATAAATTAAATGAATATATGACTTTAGTTCAAATTATATAAGGTACAGTTTTAAACTGTGCCTTTATTTTATAAGGAAAGGAGAAAAAATGAGAAGAAATTTAAAGTTTAACAAGAGAATATTCTTTATATTAAATAAGCTTTTAATATAAAAAAATTAAGATAAAAAGAAAATATTAGATGAAAGGAATGAAAATTAAAAATGAAGATAAATAAAAAGAGAATAAGAAATCCAAAAAGATATTTAGCAGAATTTAAAGAAAACGAAGAGCTAAGAGTGGGAATAAAGATAACAGAAGAAAATAAAAGAAAAGTAATAGAAATGGGGTTTGATTCTAAAATAGTAATTGGAGAAATAATAGTACCAAATTCCAGTATTTCAAAAAGCACATATGAAAATGCAGAAGGAAAATGTATTATAAGAAAGGATTTACCAAAAGAAATAGCAGAAAGATATTGGGAATGGTCATGGGAGGACTGGGGACATAATGTGCACTCGGATTATAAATATATACCATATGAAAGATATCCAAGAGAATACTTGCCACCAAAAGCATTAGAATTTATGATAGTAGAAGATAATTCGAAAAATAAATGGATAGCTTCAAGAAAAATAAAAAACTCACAGGAAAATTACGAAGACATTAAATTATTAATTAATATGATATTAAGCATATTTGGTGAATGTGAGATAGTAAATATAAATATGGAAGAGCCAATAAAGACTGTAAAATCAGTAAAATGGGAGATACTAAGATCAGGAAAGCAAACTAAAGAGAGAATAAGAAACATCATAAGAGAAAAAGTAAGTCAAAACAGAGTAAGTATGTACATAAGAAATATAGACAAGCTCATTGAAAACAGTGATGAGAATATAGCAGTAGGAACACAAGAATTTAAAGGCTACATAGTATTTATTTGTGGTAAATATGCAATATTAGAAAGTTTAATGCCTAATAATGCAACATATATATTAGATAAGAATTGGGAAGAAATTTCTAAACTTACAAAAACAGAAGTATTAAACAATAAATTGCATATTGATAGAATTTACCATTATTTAAATTGGGAAGAAAAAATGAATAAATATATGAAAGGGGATGAAAAATATGGCAAAAACAAAGAGTAGTAACTCTGGAAAACAAGAAAAGAAAATAGTACCAGTAAATGGGTACACTAAAAAAGATGGAACAAAAGTAAAAGGTCATCGTAGATCAACACCTAATTAAAGATAATATAACCAAAGTAAAAATTGCTTTGGTTATTATTTTGCTTATATGTTTTATAAAAAATTAAGCATATTATATACAAAATGAAATTATGATAACAAGAATAAAAATAAACAAAAGAAGCAAAGTATAAATGTAATTAAAATTACACCAGTATTTTGCTTTCTTTGATAATGAAAAGAGGCAATGTATGAAAAAATTAA
>ULWQ01014719.1_pt1 | contig 10236 bp, 1 predicted proteins | sample 1960491 | NCBI WGS metagenome assembly ULWQ01 (sample SAMEA4835816, study PRJEB28245) | human gut metagenome | biome: gut microbiome; material: fecal sample | place: Denmark | collected 2008
GACTACAAGGACAGCGAGGGAAAGCGTAAGCGCAAGTGGGTAAACACCGATCTCCCTGAGAAATGCACCAAGAAGGCTCTGAAAGAAGCGGTCGATCAGATCGTGGCGGAGTTTGACGAGCAGTTCAGAACAGGAACGCTTGAAAAGCCCAGAAAGTCCAAATCCACCTCCACACCTGTTTCTGCAATGAGAGAACCGAACGCTGTCATAGCTAACACTCCCGAATCAAAGATGACAATGGGTGAATTTGTGAATGAGTGGTTGACGGCAATGCGTCCAAACCTTGCAAGAACTACCTATCAGACATATAAGAGTGCTAACAGGCGATTCGTGGAGTACCTTGATATTTACTATCCGGGTATCACCCTCGGTGAGCTGAGACATAATCACGTTCAGGAGTTCCTTAATCACAAGCTCGATGAGGGTTGCAAGGGCAGTGCCGTGAAGCAGTATTATCTTGCTATCCATTCAGGACTTGCCTATGCGGTGAAAATGGAGTATCTTCAACTCCACCCGATGGATAAACTCGTAATGCCGAGAGCAGATAAGTATGAAGCCACCTTTTATAATAAGGATGAGTTGAATAATCTATTTGAGGTATTCAAGGGTGACAGGCTCGAATTGGTGGTACACATTGCTGCCTACTACGGTCTGCGCCGCAGCGAGGTACTCGGTCTGAGATGGGATGCGGTCGATTTCAAGAATAAGACGATCACCATTCAGCGTAAAGTTGTCAGCGATTATGACGAGAACGGTCAGAGAAAGCTCTATGTGGAGACAAGGCTGAAAACCAATTCCACAAGAAGAACACTTCCGCTGATACCGCATATTGAGAGAATGCTCCTTGAGAAGAAAGAGCTTGAAGCTCACTTCAAAAAGATATGTGGTTCGTCCTATGATAAGGAGTTTGAGGGCTTCATCTGCCGTGATAATTACGGCAAGCTGATCTCGCCTGAGTATGTGACCAGCCGTTTTCACTACGTCATTACCAAAGCAGGACTGAGGCATCTGCGTTTTCATGATCTGAGACATTCATGTGCCAGCCTTTTGCTTGCGAACGATGTTCCGATGAAGGCGATTCAGGAGTGGCTTGGACATAGCAACTATGCGATCACGGCGAATCTTTATAGTCACTTGGAATATAACGCAAAGGTCATTTCTGCGGAGACTATCGCCAGAGTGCTTGACGGTGAAGCAGATCAGCAGAGTAAAGCTCCTGCGGAGACTGCCGAACCCGAAAAGAAGTCCACAAAGAAAAAAACGGCAAGCAAAAAGACTGCGTCAAAAACAACAGACACGCCTGCACCTAAGAAGACAGGCGGACGTAAAAAGAAAAACGACACCCCTGCGGTGACAGGAGAATCGCAAACATCAAGATTATAAAATATAATATCGAAAAATTTATAGCGAGAAAAAGAGAACGAAAATTGAGCGATTTTGGTAGAAAATCTGGTAGAAGAAAACCGGATTTCGATAATATATCTTTCTACCACAGCCGATGATAAAGCCCTTAAATACGGCGTTTGAGCGAATATATAACGGATTTGTTCATATAATGTCGTTGACTTAATCAGGACTATGTGATATAATTGCATAGAGTCATTTTACCATAATGGTGAAAAAATATAACTTACTTGCTGCCGGATATATTTAGCTATTTTCTCTTTGCGGTTATAGGCCATTTTAAGTGGCACGATAAAACGCAGATAAGAGTACAACGTTTAAATGTTTGAGGAAAAATTTTCCAAAGTCTTTAAGGTTGATATTCTATTGAATTTTTTTAAATTTCAAATTACTCTGTTATCGTGGTAAATATCATCACAAATATATATTTTATATCTAAATTAGCAACACCGTGCAAGTATGGACTTTAAATAATCAAATTCTTGAGGTGCAATATATGAATGATATAATAAAAAAACAGGCTTATTCAGAAGAAAATAATACTGTTATAGCTAATAACTCTGTGGAGAAGTTGAATTACTGGATTCAGAAGTTTAATTCAAATGGAGATACCGCTTATATAAAAGAAGGACAGATAAAGAAAGGTACTGCAAAAAGAAGATGTTTTTCTTTAACTGATTTCAGCGATACGATAGTAAAATATTGTCAGATCTCTGAACCGTCTGAAATTTCAAATACGTTTTTGACGGGTATTGCTGCATATTTTAAATTAGCTTTAGGAAAAAAATCTTTTTATATCGGAGCAGCAAACTTTAAAGCTAATGGAGATTTTGAAAAGTATATACCGGTACAGGTAAGTGCAGAGGGAGAGAGCAACTTTTCCAATTGCAGGAAATTAATTGAAGATTCCTATAATGAAGCTGTTCAGCATTCGGATTTTTCCGAAGAAAAAATGACAGAAATAATTTATGATAATTTTAAGCTTGATGCATTATATGATGTTACATTCGGTTGTTTCACGTCAGCATGGAATATCGAATTTGCTGAAATAAAGGAAAATATTTGTATATCTCTTCAAAAAAATAACGACTGTTATGAAATGGTATATTATTACAAGGAAGAGCTGTTTTCAGATGAAGAAATAGAATTTTTTAACAGTCATCTTCTTATATTGGTTGCTGATGGTATACAAAACAGTGATAAACTTATTTCCGAGTTGGAAATGATTTCTGAGGAAGAATATGACCTTCTTTTGAATAAATTTAATGATTCTGCTGCAGTATATCCATGTGAAAAAACAGTTGTGGAATTTTTTGAGGAAAAGGCAGAAAAATATTCTGATAGAATTGCTGTAGTTTACGGTAATGAAAAATTGACTTACCGTGAATTTAACAATAAGGTTAATGTAATTGCCAATAAACTTAGGGCACTCGGCGTAAAACCTGATGATTTCGTTGCACTTATTACTGACAGAAGCATCGAGCTTATGATCGGAATATTTGGTATAATAAAATCAGGCGGTGCATATGTGCCGATTGATCCTACATATCCTGCTGAAAGAATAAGCTTTATGCTTAGTGATTGTGCTCCGAAGGCTATAGTTGTATTCAATGACGAAAATGTTGCCTTACCTGACGATGTTCCGATAATTGATCTCAATGCTTCCGATGTTTATGAAGGCAATATGGAGAATCCTGAAATTGTAAATATGCCGGATGATCTTATTTATTGCATTTATACATCAGGCACAACAGGCCGCCCTAAGGGTGTAATGAACCGGCATCAGGGTATAATGAACCTGATGCACTGGATGCAAAGTGAATATCCGCTTGATGAAAATGATGTTGTTCTTCAGAAAACTACATACGTTTTTGATATGTCTGTCAGCGAGATATTCAGGTGGTTCATTGCCGGTGCAAGTATAGCGCTTCTTAAAAGAAATGCAGAAAAAGAACCGACTGAGATCGCAGAGGAAATTGAAAGGTACAGTGTTACTGTATCCTATTTCGTACCTTCGATGCTGTCAGTATTTATGGATATGCCTGAGAAGTCAATAGAAAAAATAAAAGGTTTGAAATATATACTTACATCAGGTGAAGCGCAAAATTCAGCTCTTGTAAAAAAATTCTATAAAAGAATGCTTGGTGTCGGAAGTAAAGTCAGATTAGGAAATAATTACGGTCCAACTGAGGCGAGTGTGTATTCAACATTTTATAATCCTCAACCTGATTTCAATCTGGATTATGTACCGATCGGCAAGCCGTTATTCAATATGCAGGTCTATATCCTTAACGACCTCAGACTTTGCGGAGTCGGTGTTATAGGAGAGCTTTGCATAGCAGGCGACGGACTTTCAAGAGGTTATTTGAACAGAGATGAGCTTAATGAGGAAAAATTCGTAAAAAATCCTTTTGGCAAAGGAAGAATGTATCGTACAGGAGATCTTGCAAGGTGGCAGCCTGACGGAAATATTGAATACCTTGGTAGAATGGATGATCAGGTAAAGATACGAGGATTCAGAATTGAACTTGGTGAGATTGAAAGCAGAATAAGAGAAATTAATAACATCAGAGAATGTGCTGTCATTACAAGAGAGGATAGCACTGGTGATAAGGCTATTTATGCTTATTACATTTGTGATGAAAAAATAGCTGTTTCCGAAATTAAAGAACAGCTTAAAAAGGTACTGCCCGAATATATGGTACCTGCATATATGATGCAGATTGATGCCATTCCGGTAACAAAGAATGGAAAGCGTGATAAGAGAGCACTTCCCGATATAGTAGCTGTTACCACAAGAGAATATGTTGCTCCGGTAAATGATATTCAAAAAAGAATATGCGAAATGTTCAGTGATATACTCAACGTTGAGAGGGTGGGTATAAATGACAGCTTTTTTGAGCTTGGCGGACACTCCCTTAAGGCAACGATTCTTCTGAACAGAATAGAAGCTGAATTAGGTGTCAGAATATCAATAAGAGCGGTTTTCTCAAACGATACTCCTGAAAAGCTCTCTGTTCTGGTATCAGATGATTCGGCTGAGAAATATACACAAATACCTTTCTCTGCTGAAAAAGAATACTATTTTGCAACATCAGATCAAAAGAGAATGTATGCAATACAGCAGATGCATCCTGAGTCTATAGCTTATAATGTTTCTCAGATCCTGAAGGTATATGGAAAAGTAGAGCCGGAAAGAGTAAAAGATGCATTTATTAAATTAGTCAGCAGACATGAGAGCCTCAGAACTTGTTTTACAGTGGTTGATAGTGAGATCGTTCAGCGAATAATTGATACTGCGGAGCCTGATTATAGGTATTATTCAAGTGATTTATCAGATCAAGAGCTTGTAAGGAATTTTATAAGACCATTTGATCTTAGTGAAGCTCCGCTCATTCGTGTTAAAGTCGTTGAAAAGAGTGATTATTCACTTATTATGATAGATACTCACCATATAATCAGTGATGGAATGAGTATGGATATTATTCTGTCAGAGTTTGCGGAGCTTTATAACGGTAATGAATTGAAAAAAACTGTCAGACAGTTCAGAGATTACAGTGAATGGGTACTCGGACAAAACTCAGAAGATGAGGGACAGTTCTGGAAACAGTTGTATGAGGTCGAAGCTCCCGTTCTTGATATGCCTACAGATTTTCCAAGACCCCAGGAGCAGAGCTTTAATGGTACAAGAACATCATTAAAGATTGATAAGAACCTCAAAAGATCAATTGAAAAGATAGCTCGTGAAAGCGGAGTTACCGAATATATGATTCTTCTGTCTGCATTAATGGTCACATTATCAAAGTATAGCAGACAGGATGATATAGTTATCGGAAGTCCGATTATCGGTAGAACACATGGAGATACCGAGTCAATGATCGGTATGTTTGTAAATACTCTTGCAATGAGAGGCAGACCAGAAAGAAATAAGACTTTTTCTGAATTCCTTGGCGAAATTAAAGAAATGTGTCTTAAAGCCTACGATAATCAGAAGTATCCTCTTGAAGAACTTGTTGAGCAGCTTCATATCAGACGTAATCCGTCAAGAAATCCGTTGTTTGACGTTGTTATGGTATTACAAAATGCTGAAGATACTAAAATAGAACTTAACGGTACAAAAACTGAATACATGAAAAATCCAGGACTTTCTTCAATGTTTGATATGACTTTTGAGATAACAATGTCCGATGATACATATAACATTGAACTGGAGTATTGTACTGCTCTCTATACAAAGGAAACAGCTGATCGTGTTCTTAAAAACTATGTTAATATTATAGGAAAGTTCACTGAAAATATTTACCGTAGAATCGGTGAAACAGAGATGCTGACTGAGAATGAGAGAACACTTATTCTGAATGATTTCAATGCAACAGATTCAGAATATCCGAGAGATAAAACAGTAGTTGATTTGTTTGAGGAACAGGCAGAAAAGTCACCTGATAAGACTGCTTTGATTTATGAAAATACAAAGATCACGTATGCTGAGCTTAATGCTAAAGCAAACAGAGTTGCACATAATTTGCGAGATAACGGCGTTAAGGTCGGTGATTATGTAGCGATGTATATTGAGCGCAGCTTTGAAATGGTTATTGGAATATATGGAATAATCAAGGCAGGAGGAATATATGTACCTATAAATACAATGTATCCTTCCGAACGTGTTGAATACATTCTGAAAGACTGCGGAGCAAAAGTTCTTCTTTGTGGTGAAACAAAGCTTGAAATAGATAGTTCTGTTAAAAGAATAGATCTGAAATCGACAGAGGCATATAGTGTTGATGAATCCAATCTTAAAACAAAGCTTGATCCGGAAAACGGATTATATGTAATATATACGTCAGGAACTACAGGCAATCCTAAGGGCGTAGAAATTATGCACAAAAACGTTGTAAGACTTATGTTCAATGATAATTTTGAGTATGACTTCAACGAAAATGATGTGTGGACAATGTTCCATTCTTATGGATTCGATTTTTCTGTATGGGAAATGTACGGTGCAACATTGTACGGCGGAACGCTTGTTGTAGTAAGTGAAGATGAGGCGAAGGATCCCGAAAAATTCATAGTATTGCTTAAAGAACAGAATGTAACAGTTCTTAATCAGGTACCTACAGCTTTTTACAATCTTATGCGAGCAGATAATGGTGAAAAGCTAAAAATAAGATACTTGATATTCGGTGGAGAGGCACTGAATCCGACATATTTAAAGGAATGGCGTGAAAAGCATCCCGAGACAAAAATAGTAAATATGTACGGAATAACTGAAACAACTGTACATGTAACATATCGAGCTATCGGAGATGAAGAAATAACTCGTGGAATAAGTGATATAGGCAAGTCAATACCAACTCTTAGAACGTACATAATGGATAATGACTGTATGTGTGGAATAGGTATACCCGGAGAACTTTGTGTAACAGGAGACGGACTTGCGCGAGGATACCTGAACAGACCTGAATTAACAGCAGAGAAATTTGTTAAGAATCCGTTTGGTGAGGGAAGAATGTACCGCTCTGGCGACCTTGCAAGATGGCTTCCTGACGGAAATATCGAGTATCTCGGAAGAATAGACGAACAGGTCAAAATTCGTGGATTCCGAATTGAGTTGGGCGAGATCGAAAGCCGCATCCGTGAGATCGAAGCAGTTAAGGATTGTGCAGTAATAGCACGAGTAGACAACTCCGGTGACAAGGCAATATACGCATATTTTACAAGCGATAAGGAAGTGAGTGTGTCCGAGATAAGGGATACCCTCAGCGTGAGCTTGCCTGAATATATGGTGCCTGCATACATGATGCAGATAGACGCTATCCCTGCAACAAGAAACGGAAAGCTTGATAAGAGAGCATTGCCCGAAATTGAGACACGAAATATAAGAGAATATGCATCACCGAGAAATGATGCAGAAGTGGCAGTATGTAATGTATTCAGTGAGCTGCTGAATATAGATAGAGTAGGAATCAATGACAATTTTTTTGAGCTTGGCGGAGATTCAATTAAAGCGATAAGAATAGTTTCAAAGTTAAGAAGCAATGGTTACTTAGTGACAGTTAAGGAGATCATGAACGGAAAAACTGTTGTAGATATTGCAGCGGTAATGAAAAAGATGATCCGGGTAAAAAAATACGAACAGGTCGAAGTTGTCGGTAAAGTTGAAAAAACAGCGATGATCCGTCAATTTGAGAACTGGAAGTTTTTAAAGCCGGAACATTTTAATCAGGCTTTAATGTTCCCTGTAAATGATATTGAAAATGATATTATTAAAAAGGCAATAGGAGAGATTGTAAAGCATCATGATATGCTTAGAGCAGTATACAGAAATAATAATCTTGAAATACTTCCTGTCAATGAAAGCAAGTTGTTTGATTTTTATGAATTTGACTATAGTGATAGAAATGATGCATATAAAGCTGTAGAGGAAAAGTGCAGTGAGATCCAGGGCAGTATTGACCTTAGTAACGGTCCTCTTGTGAAGATTGCGGTATTTGAGCTGGACGGAGAAAAAATAATGATGTTCTGCGTACATCATTTTGCGGTAGACGGTGTATCGTGGAGAATACTTAGCGAGGATTTTAACACAGTTGTAAACCAGCTAAAAAAATGTGAAAAGGTTGTGCTTCCCGAAAAAACGGCATCATTTATTGAATGGAGCAGAAGAATTGCTGAATATGGTGAAAGTCAGGGAATAAGAGAAAAAGAATATTGGAGAGCTGAAAATTCTGAAATAGTAAATGGACTTATACCGATCGGTACTGAATTGAGTGAGCCGGGAAAGGCAATGATAGATTTCTGCGAAGAAACAACGGAAAAGCTGCTCAAAAAATCAGGAAACAGTTGTGGTGCAAAGATAGACGAGGTGTTAATCGCAGGTCTTGCAATGGCTGTGCGCAGACTTACAGGGCAGGAAAAACTTGCTATAAAGCTTGAAGGTCATGGACGTGAGCAAATACATGAGGATATAATTACAGATCGTACTGTTGGTTGGTTTACAAATATGTATCCTGTGAATATCAGATGCAGTGATGATTACAGATATAGCATTATTTATGTTAAGGAAGCAATGCGGAGAATACCGAACGGCGGAATTGTATATGGATATATCGAACACACTGTTGAACCTAATATTTGCTTTAATTACTTGGGAGATTTCAGCGGAAGTGATACAAGCTTTTTCGGAAAATATTCGTGCGGAAAAGATGAAGCTGAAGAAAATGTTCTTCCCGACAGCATTATAATTAATGGACAGATAAGCGATGGAAAACTTGTTTTTGAAATTATAAGTAATGATGAGCATTTTGGCAAAAAGTTTATAAATAGTCTTTCATGTGAATTTAAAAATAGCGTGACTGAACTTGCAAATTACTGTGCAGATGCAAAAGAAAGTGAAAAAACAGCAAGTGATTATGGCGTTTATGACCTTACTGTTGAGGAATTCGATAAGCTTAGTACAGAATTTGAAGGCGATGTTAAGAAAATATATGGATTAACACCTCTTCAGGAAGGAATGATGTTTCATAATCTGGAGAACAGCGATTCAACAAGCTATGTTCTTCAAAATGTTTATTCAACGCAATCAAGTGTAGATACTCAGAAGCTGAAATGTGCTCTTAAGCTTCTGAGCATAAGATATGAGGTGCTGAGAACATCCTTTGTTTATAGGGGAATTTCTAATCCGAAACAATTGGTGTATTCTAACCGAGATTTGGAGTTTAATGAGAAAAAAATATCAGAATCCTCGATCAATGATTATTTGAAAGCTGATATTCAGCGTGGTTTTGATTTAACGAAGGACAGTATGCTTCGTGTTGCATATTTAACAACTGAGAAAATCAATAGATGTGTTGTTACACTACACCATATTATTGTAGATGGTTGGTGTCAGACACTTTTGATTGAAAAATTGTTTGAATATTATCACCTTCTCGTGAAAGGCAAAACTGAGGAGGAACTCATTTACGAAATAAACAAAGAGAAGGAAAATAAACAGGAGTACAGCGACTTTATTAAATGGATCGAAACCCAGGATAAAGAAACAGCTATGAAATATTGGGCAGAGCAACTTGAAGGATATGAGAGCAACTGCGAAATTAAGCCTTTAAGTAAACCTCTTCCCTCTGAGTTACAGACAAAGACACTCAGAAAAGGTATTGGTGTTACTACAACGTACAAGATCCAGGCTCTTTCTGAAAGAAATGGCTGTACACTGAATACTTTGGTAGAAAATGTCGTTGGAATAGTTTTGACGGAATATTCCGGAAGTAAAGATGTTGTATTTGGTAAAGTAGTATCAGGAAGAAATGCTGATATTGCAGGAGTTGAGGATATAGTCGGACTTTTCGTCAACACGATCCCTGTCAGAATAAATATAAGTGATGAAATGTGCATTTCTGATTTATTACAGATACAGCAGAAAAAAGATGTTGAAAGTACCAATTATGAATATTATTACTTATCAGAAATTCAGAATTTGACGGCTCAGGGTTCCAAGCTTATAAATGTTTTATATGTATTTGAAAACTATAATTCAGGAATTGCAATAAAAGATAAAGACAGCTTTTTTAAACTTGAAAGTGAAAGAGAACAGACAAGCTATAATATCACCATTTTCGTATTCAAAGAAAATGACGAATTGGAATTTGAGCTAATGTATGATCCTAATGTCTACTGTGATGATGAAGCAGAGCTAATAATGAACAGATTGCTGAAGATCTGTGATGAAGTGGCAGAAAAGCCGGAAGCAAGGATCAGCGAATTAGAAACAGTAACAGAAAGGGAAAAAGAGATTATTCTCAACGATTTCAACGCAACAGAGACGGAATATCCGAGAGA
>ULWQ01015488.1_pt1 | contig 10145 bp, 7 predicted proteins | sample 1960491 | NCBI WGS metagenome assembly ULWQ01 (sample SAMEA4835816, study PRJEB28245) | human gut metagenome | biome: gut microbiome; material: fecal sample | place: Denmark | collected 2008
AGTCGAAGAACATCACGGGGCGTGATTTTATGCGAAGAATGGATATGTCGGCAAACACCTTTTACCGCCGTGTGCGTGAGTATGAAATCCGTCACGGCATCACCGAGCAGACCTCAGCTTGACCGCCCTGCGAACGGAAAAGCCCCACAGATCCGTCCGAGCCTACGGAGCGGAAAACTAACCACTGAAAAGAAAAAGCCCTCAGAAACGCTTACAGAGCGTTTCTGAGAGCTTGCGGTTAATCAGCTCCAATAGGGTTTGTGCCTGTTTTGGTATGCTCCACAATTCTGATGAGCCTATGAAAAAAAGTCTGTAAAAAAACAGTCAATTGTGGTAGAATAGAAATATCATAGGAGGCTGATTTTTATGGGAAGACGAAAAAGAGAACCAATGAGCGAAGGAAAGAAGAACATCATCGGAATGCTGCTGGAGGAGTATGATATCAAGTCGGCGAAGGATATCGAGGAGGCGCTGAAAGACCTTCTCGGTGGCACAATCCAGGAAATGCTTGAATCTGAAATGGATGAACAACTGGGATACGGTGCATATGAGCGATCCGACAATACCGATTACCGCAATGGCAAGAAAACCAAGAAGATACGCGGTAATTTTGGAGAAACTGAAATTGAAGTACCGCAAGATCGTGACGGAACATTTGAGCCTAAAATTGTAAAAAAGCGTCAGAAAGACATTTCAGGCATAGAACAGAAGATAATATCACTGTATGCCAAGGGCATGACAACTCGCCAGATAAGCGAAACTATCGAGGATATTTATGGTTTTGAAGTAAGTGACGGTATGGTGTCTGATATCACAGACCGACTTCTCCCACAGATAGAGGACTGGCAAAAGCGACCTTTGGACGAGGTATATCCGATAGTATTCATAGATGCAGTGCACTTCTTAGTTCGTGATAACGGGCAAATCAGAAAGCTTGCATCATATGTGATACTTGCAGTCAGTATAACAGGTCACAAGGAAGTTCTGGGAATACATATAGGGGAAAATGAAAGTGCAAAATATTGGCTGGGAGTCCTTAATGAGCTTAAAAATCGTGGCGTAAAGGATATTCTCGTCATCTGTGCAGATGGACTTACTGGCATGAAAGAAGCTGTATCAGCAGCATTTTCTCAAACTGAACTGCAGAGATGTATAGTTCATCAGGTAAGAAATACGCTTAAATACGTTGGAGAGAAAAATAAGAAGGAATTCGCCAATGACCTGAAAACGATATACCATGCACCTTCTGAGGAAGCTGCACTTGAACAGCTTGAACGAGTTACACAGAAATGGGAGCCTGATTATCCTAACGCAATGAAGAGCTGGTATAAGAACTGGGACGTAATATCGCCGATTTTCAAGTTTTCAATGGAAGTGAGAAAAATCATATATACAACAAATGCGATTGAAAGCCTGAACAGCGGCTACCGCCGTTTGAACAAGCAGAGAAGCGTATTTCCCTATCCTCATTTCTCCGCAGGAATACCGCCTGCGGCCGTTTGAACAAGCAGAGAAGCGTATTTCCGAGTGATACGGCACTGTTGAAGGCTCTGTATCTGGCAACTCATGAAATCACAAAAAAGTGGACTGTACCACTAAGAAACTGGGGTAAGGTCCTGGGAGAGCTGGAGATCATGTATCCGGACAGACTCTGCTGAGTCGCGTGAATATCAGTCTGTTTTCATTTCGCTGCGCTCCATTCCAACAGACTGATATCCAAAGTATCTTGACAAATTACGGTATCCATTGTATACTGTAAAAAATTGGAGCAGCTTTTTTCAAGCCACTCCAAATAAATATTTTCATCACAGTTGATTAATTTACAGAAATTATTTCACAGAGCCATTCTGATTATGACTTGTGTGGAACGGAAAACAGGTGCGCCATTAGGTTAAGGTTAAAACTAAGAAAAATGTAATTACCATGATGCTTCGAATATCTTCTCATTCATATCTTTGCTATCAATCGTTATCGTTACCGAATCGCTATGCCATACAACGTCAACAAAACAACCATCAATACCGGAACTATCAGCGTAGAAGTTGAACTCCTCTTTTAGAAGTGTTTTTTTAATCACTCCATCTTTTCTTTTTACAATTAGAGTATAATCTTGATTTCGCATTGGCGCAAGATTGAAATTTCTGGGTTGAGTTATATATACTACAACCTTATTATCATCAGACTCATACTTTAGCACAGTTTTAGGTGTCAAAAAAAATATAGAAGTTATAGATACTAACAAAATTGCGCTTATTATAATTGGAATTATCTTTTTCTTTTTCATAATTACCAACTCCAATTATTGATTATATACTCAGAAAAGGCTCTTGCAGCTCCTTGAGATACTTCGTCCGTTACAGGAGCATTTTTATAGAGAGTCCACTTTTTATCATCAGGTGTATATTCCTTTGTGTATTTATAAACATAATCGGTAAACATTGCGCATATTTTCGATTTATATTCATCCCTTGAAATTTCTCTGTCCCAATATGCATTTTGATAATCCCAGTACTGCGATGTTAGTGAAAAGTCTTCGTCCATACTAAATACATTTTGTATAAAAACATCGAATCTCATACTACAGAATCGTGTGTTATCCTTAATCATATAATATTCGTTAAGACAGTCACTAATTGTGGTATTGTTCTTCGGACGATAGCAATTTACAAATAGATTTACAGCATCAACATCAGCAAGTTGATCAGGGATAGTGAAGAATGTATTTCTTATCCTATAGTCATCCAGAATTATATGTGTTGATTTATTATAATCGTCCTGTTTTTTGTTTTCAAGTAAACTATATACAAAAAACTTAAAGTCATCAGAAGAATAGTTTGCCAACGTTTCCCTACTGAAATAGTGATCACCAATCCATTCGTCACCATAAGAATAATCATAGTAGATTAGCAAGTCAGCTTGTATCATAGACTGTAGATCGCCTGCCCAACCTGCTAAATTATCTATATCATCCTCTGAATAGTTGGGATATTTGGATGTTGGATAGTGTGAAGCAAGCCACATTTTCAGTCCGTTCGTATCAAACAAATACGCACTAAATGTTGCGGCAAGGTGGGAAAAATCGATTAAGCTACCTGAAATGGGATCTTTTATATATTTGGTATCATTTTTATCTTTGGAATATAGATAATTACGTATTTCTGGATTTTTCTCGTCGACATATTCAATGAAATCTTTATCAACTTTACCTGATGTGTTTTCCCAATTTCCAGCACCTAAGTATTCATGATCATTGTATTTACCAGCTCTGATATAATCTAAGACAAGCTTTTGACTATCATTAAAATTACTTTCATAATCGGAAGCTAATTCACAAAGGTCTTCGATATATGGAATAACTTCGTATTTTAGTGGCTTAGGATCCCTGGGTAAAACTTCCTCTCCATTCTGAGTAACCGCTTTGCCATCGAGATAGCCATCACCATCAGAATCTTTTTTTGTGGGATTACTGTAATAATCATAAACTGGTAGTTTATAATCTGGAAGATTCTTAGCACCTAAAGAGTTTAGATATATGCTTATATTCGTATAGGAGTCTGGGGTTATGCTTTTTAATTCATCAACGTCACGGAGCTCATCCTTATCTGTATCAGCATTACTACCTACGGTAGGTTTTTCATCCAATTTAACAATCTGAGGTATAAGACCTTTAAGAGCAATCCAATAGCCGTTATTCGTTTCCTCATTTATCTTGTCGGAAATTTTAAACAATTCATCCTTGAAATTGCCATTTATATCAGCGATGATGCCATCGGTTGTATTGTAAAGCACCTTATATCTTTCTTTGTGACTACTTGCTGTAACAACAGATGTGCTGATATTATCCTTTTTAAGAGATAGTGCTAAATCCTCCATAGATTTTATACCATAATTATTTGCTACTTTATAATCTGCATCAGTTACAAGAATAATAAATTTTTGTGCGGAATTTCGCATATCTAACTGATGAGCCATTTCTATTCCATCTATGGCTGTTTCTGGCAAATCTCCGCCATCACCTAATGCTAAACCAGCGATTGCATCCTTGAACTTGTCAGCATTCATAAACCAGTTGGAGCTGCCGTTTTTCTTTACTTCTGTAGAATCATCACCGTCATGGGTAATGTCTTCATATTTCACTAACGCAAAATTCGGCTTGATTCCGGCACTTTCAATATCATCAACAAAAGACATAAGATTATTCTTTACATTGTTAATAGAATTCCTCATTGAACCTGTAGTATCAATAACAAAAACAATATCAACCTGTCCTTTGATTTTTATATCTGCAATACTTGCTGATGCCTTTGCAGGAGCTTTTTTTAGCATTTTAGTAGAAATACGAGTGGGTTCTGCTTCCGTTTCAATTACATAATCGTTCAGATCAATTCCCAATGAATTAATCCAATCAACTACATCAAGAACAAAATAGTATCCTTGTGCCGTTATATTTGCACTAAGGGTACGGTTATCAGCATCATATGTTGTATCAAGAGGTATTGTTTCCTCACCATTATTATAGCAGATAACCAGTCCATTGGTTGTCTCACCGAATAAGTCATATTCTTTTACGTTATAATCAGTACTTAGAACAAATGATAATTTACCGTCAGAAATATCTGAATTTGATATTTCGATTGCTTTGCCTACATACGAACGCTCTTCGCCCTTTAAATAGCCATTATACTCAGAAATCTTAATATTACTGTTAACATTACCTTTGGCTGTCACTTCATCGAGCGAAGGAATAGCTAAATTGTTTTCAAATAAGGTTAAATCGTAGCGATCTTCATTTACAGTTTGTTTTACGTACTCGTCGCCATCTGATAATCCATTATTATTTGAATCATATTCTAAAGGATTAAAACCGAGCACATCTTCGTCACCATCAAGAATGGTATCTCCATCACTATCAGGATTTAACGGATCAGTTCCATAAGTAATCTCGTCTCCGTCTTTAAGATGATCGTAATCAGTATCATCGTTTCTCGGCTCAGTTCCTATGTTTATTTCTTCGATATTTGATAAACCATCAGAATCAATATCGGCATCTGCATCTGATGTTCCTGACTGCACCGAGTCCCACACTAAAGGATCAGTTTTTGTGACATAAACTTCTTGATAGTCAGTTAAACCATCTTCATCCGTATCTTGTAAGCTTATGTTTGTACCGATTTGTATTTCAAGTACATCAGGAAGTCCGTCCTCATCGGTGTCCATGTAGTTTGTTGTATATCCTTCACCAGATTTTTCCACAATAAAAGGAATCGACTCTACTATTTCTCCATAATTAGTTGTCAAGGAAACCTTTATGTACTTCTTGTTGAAATCATCAGTTATTATATACTGGTATTCTGTTACATCAGATACAGTATCTATAAGAATATAAGTTTCATCATCATCAGAGCAAAGAATATTATAGCTGCTGTTTGAGTAATTTGTAAACCATTCAATATCGATAGCATTCACATCAGCATTATAACTGCCCATTGCATATAGTTCAACATCAATATCGGATTCGTTGCCGATAAGAGCTGCTGTTTCGTTGCTGTAATTCGCATTAACATTCGGGCAGTCAATTGTTATGGTTTGTCCGATGATAACAACATTATTGAGATTAAGGTTATCAGAATCAATCACTATATCACCATATGGAGCATAAATCAATCCGTTGAAGTTGACATTGCTCGTCTCAATGTTAATATTCCCTGTTTCAGAGCAAATAATAGCGTTGTTGGAATTCTTGACCTCACCGTTGAGAATAACATCATCGACAGCCTTAATACCTGAATTCAGATTGATATTTCCTGTAAGTTCAATCGTACCATCAACATCTATCGGATTGTTGATGTTGATATTCAAGTCTTCCAGAATATAATCCTCTGTATAGGTTTCAACATTCTCACTGCTGAAATAGGAATAGTTCAGCTTTTTAAGAACATAGAGCATACTTTCATCAGCGTGCTCTGTCCTTGTGCCGTTGATGTTCATATTACCACTCGAAACGATAGTACCGTTAGTAGCGACATTACCGTTCACGCATAAATTTCCTGCATTTACAGTAATCGCACCTTCGTCACTCGATGTAGCAAACATCGTGTAAGGATATGATTCTGCACTTTCTTCGGCATGAGCTGAAACGATAGGTATAGCACTTACTGTCATCGTCGCACTCAAAACACCTGAAAGCAAACGTTTAAAAATTGGTTTCATATTCGCCCTCCTAAATAAAATTACGCTTGACCCCATACATTAAATAGTATGTAAATCAAGCGTTACATAAATTATAACAGATTGATATATAATTGTCAATAGATAAATTCTACAATTTAATTAACGAATGTGGTAGAATATACGTTTTTATTGCTTTGAACGCCCTGTAGCCTTGTTTTCTCGTATAAACTATTTTAGTAATAAAAATGGTTATGACCCTATATTAACAAAGATCATAACCAATTTACTTATACCGAAATATAGCTGTTTTGCTATCACTGAATTTCCGTTCTGCCATTTTGGGCGGCGGCAGTTTTCGGAAATCAAAAATCTGAATGGGAGCTTGCACCTGCCGGTAATCGTTTTAAGGAACGTACCCGAATTGCTGACTATACAGGACTTCCTGAGCTTATGAGTATGTTCAAACAAGTTGCAGATGTAAGAACGGCTGATACGCTGAATCTTCCGACACCTGAAATGGAATATCATATTGAAAATGTAGAAGCAACGGAATTTCAGAAATTGCTTGTTCAGGAGCTTTCAGACAGAGCTGATGATGTACAGGGCGGCAATATTGATCCCTCGATTGATAATATGCTCCGAATTACTTCCGACGGCAGAAAGCTTGGACTTGATCCACGTCTTATAGATCCGTCATTTGAAGATGATCCGAATACGAAGCTGAATCAGTGCGTAAGAAACGTATTTCAGATTTATGAGGATACAGCTGAAAACAAGTCAACACAGATTATCTTCTGTGACCTCGGTGTACCAAAGAAAAACTCACAGAATACAGAGGAAAAGAATGATGATGAAAAATCAGCTGCAGAGCGTGAAAGTCTGGAAGAATCAGGAGATTTCTGCGTTTATGATGATATCCGTGACAAGCTGATTGCAAAGGGCGTAAAACCCGAAGAAATTGCATACATCCATGATGCAAAAACAGAACAGCAGAAAACAGACCTGTTCGACAATATCAACAGCAATTATGGAAGGTTCGATAGTTGTTTTTTTATGCCCCCGATCATTCGAGGGCATTTCTTTTGTTGGTCAGCGGCTTGTCTATCAGCTTATAAAAGACATGGATCGTTCTCGGAAGGTTGCGGTGACCTGGGTGAGCATCGACCTTGATGTACTCAATAAGCTCCAGAGCCATTTCACGGGTGAGCTTCTTCGCTCCTGCGTAGGACTTCATACGGCGGATATACTCGTCCACATCACGCTCGTCCTGCCGTGTCGCTTCGGAACGCTTTCTCAGCTCGTCCTGTTCGGCGGTCAGCTTATCCTTCTCTGCCCTGAGATTTAAATAATACGTTATCTTACCATTTAAAGTTCGGCGGTCAGCTTATCCTTCTCTGCCTGATACTTTTCAAGCAAGCCGATACACACCTTTTCGGGAACTTTGCCTGCCACCTTATCCTCGTAGACGCTCTGGATAAGACCGTCAAGCTCGTCGATACGCTTCACAATATCGTGCTGCCGTTTCCTGTCGGAACTGTCCTGCACAGCGTCCTCTCCCTGCTTGTAAGCGAGGAGCTTTGCTCTCACATCAGGCTCATTCATAACAAAGTCAATCTGATGCTGAATATCCTGCAACACAAGGCTCTCTATCAGTTCAAGCCTTATCGTGTGCGAGGAGCAGTATTCTTTTCCGAAACGGCTATACTTACCGCAAGTGTAGCAAGGCTTTGTCTTACAGTGGATATTGCTGTTCTGCTTCATCTTGGAACCGCAGTCCGAGCAATAGCACAAGCCCGACAGCGGCATCGTAATACCGTTCTTGGAGGACTTGCCGTTGCTTACCGAATCATCGACTTCACGCACCTTGTCCCACAGCTCCTGAGAGATGATCGCTTCATGATTATTCTCAGTTACCGCCCAATCATTTTCGTCACGGCGGACGGTCTTGTGATTCTTATAGCTCACGGTTGTCGTGCGGAGCTGAATCAGGTGTCCGAGGTAGATAGGATTGCGGAGAATACGCTTTACCGCAGACACGCCCCACAGATGCGAGGTGCGGTAAGGATTCGGCTTTCCGATAGTGTGATAGTAGTAGTCGGACGGTACAAGGATATGCTCACTGTTGAGAACATCGACTATCCGTTTCACGTTGTAGCCTGCCGCCCTCATTTCAAAGATACGGCGGACGATCTCCGAGGAATACGGATCAACGATAGGCGTACAGTTCTTGTCTGTGCCTTTCATATATCCGTAAGGCGGATAGTTGGTTTTATACTTTCCCGACTTAGCGTTAGCTTCAAAAACAGCTCTCAGCTTTTTTGAAGTGTTAGCTGCGTGCCATTCATTAAAAACATTCATGATCGGCATCATATCCATTGAAGCACTGTCCGATTTCGCTGTGTCGATATTATCGTTCAGGGCTATGAAGCGGATATTGTACATCGGGAATATGTAATCCGTGTACTGACCGACCTGGATATAGTTTCTTCCGAAACGTGAGAGGTCTTTACAGAAGATAAGATTGATCTTGCCGTTTTTTGCATCGTCAAGCAATCTCTGTACGCCCGGTCGTTCAAACGTAGTGCCTGAAATTCCGTCATCGACATACTCGTCATAGAGCGTCCACCCGTGCTGTTCCTCAATATATTTCGTCAGAATGGTTCGTTGGTTTTCAATCGAAAGGGATTCTCCCACACGCTCATCATCACGGGACAAGCGGAGGTACATTCCCACTTTATATTCAGTCTGCTTTGGTAACATCGTAAACTCCTTTCCTGCATTTCCAAAGCAGCTCTTTCCGATACGAGTCTATTATAGCGCGCCGTATCGGAAAAAGCAATAGCTTTTGAGAAAAAAGTTTACTCTGTATCCGAGCAAGGAACACGGTGCAACATTTCGTTGACTACCTTATTGAAAGCATAGCCAAACATCACATCGTTAATATCCCTGTCTCCGACAAAGTGACTTACGACCTTATGTTTAACACCGTCCACCTCATAGGTGTTGGTGTGTGTCGGACAATCTTTGTAAAGCTCGTCCATCTCCTGCATAGTTCTTACGCCTGCCTTTTCTCTCTCTACGGCATTTGTAGTTTTATTCGTTCTGCACTATCCTTTCCGACAGCTCGTTCCATTTTCAAACTTCCTGCTGTCTTTGTCCTAAAAAATCATTCCCGAATGGTTACGGGGAAATGCTTACCTCACTGTAAGCACATCATTCATTATCATAGAATGACATCTGGTCCTCATCGGCATCGCCGTCAGAGCTTTTGCCGTTCTCTGAGCTTTTCTTGTCGCAGAGATCAAACAGATCGTTCTCCGACACACCGCTTGCCCTGAGCATCTCAGCCTGGTCATGTTCACGCATGATGATGTCGAGCAGTTCCTGTGCATCGCAGTTGTAGCGTTCACAGAGAGCGTTGTAGCTCAGCATACGATTATCCTCCAAGAGCTTCTTGCGTTTTTCGGTATCACGCTTGATGTTCTTCTCAAGCTAAGCAATCTTTCTGTTGTTCTCCTCGATCTTCTCAAGAATGTAAGCCATACGATTTTCACCTCTCTTTCTCTATGGAAAATTGTACTGGCACCTCTATGGTAGAGCCGAAGCTCCACTCTTCCTGTTTCATACCAATATTGTACTGGATATTATCAAAAAAAGCTATTCGCATACCAGACAAACTTTTCTCAACAAAGCCCGAAAACGGAGCAGTCCAATTTTCAAAGATCAACAGTTATGGGGGGGTTACGATACCTTGAGTGCATAGAACCCCCCAACTGTCATTTTGACGAATACCCGAAATCCGATTCATTGACTTTTCAGGATTTTTCCAGTATAGTTATCATAAGGACGGCGGCGGAGCAATCGGACACAGAGAAATATAGTCGCTGACGCTCCAATTCCTCACCCGAATGTGAGGAAACTAAGCAGAGCCAAAGGCTCAAATGCAAAATAGCCCCGCAGGGGCTAACACAAAT
>ULWQ01003960.1_pt1 | contig 10116 bp, 9 predicted proteins | sample 1960491 | NCBI WGS metagenome assembly ULWQ01 (sample SAMEA4835816, study PRJEB28245) | human gut metagenome | biome: gut microbiome; material: fecal sample | place: Denmark | collected 2008
GAATCAGAATATCCAAGCCCATCTAATATACCAGAAGCTATAGCAATAATATTTTTGATAGTTCCACATAATTCAATACCATGCATTTCTTTACTTTCCCTTAATTTCAGATGAGAATTACATAAAGCTTTAGTTACAATATCATGTGCTTTATTACTAGAAGATGCAATTGCAAGAGCAACTGGATCTTTATTAATTAAATCAATTGCAAATGTAGGACCTGATATAACAGATAGGTTTTTAGGATGAAGAGTATCAGTAACAACATCATCTAAAAAACACAAAGTATCGTTTTCAATACCTTTACTTGCAATGCATATTGGAGTATTTCTATTATAATATTTTTTCATACTTATACATACTTCTCTAACATATTTAGAAGCAGTACAAATAACTATTAAATCTGCATTAGTTAATACATCTTTAATATCATTAGAAATACTTATACCTTCTGGTATAGCCATATCAAGAATAGGAGCAAAGTCCTTTTTATTTTTATAGTCGTCATTTCTTTCAGACCATATTTTAACATTGTGTCCATTTTCATTCATATCAAGAGAAAGTGCAACACTATATATTCCAAAACCAATAACACTTATATTCATATAATCACCATATATTAGTATATAACTTAATTAACAAATTGTCAATAATTGTAAACTTGACAAGAGGAGGGGGAGGGGGATAATGTAGTGATGTATCAAGTATGAATAGTAATGATTATGGAACTTGTGTAATAACATTTGATAATACAGGTAAAGCAACAGTTAAAGTAACAGGTAAAGGTAAATTTGAGGGATACAAATGGAAAGGTAACAGTACTAATATGGAATGCATTAAAAGTGATGTATCAGAGCCAACATCAAGAATATGTGGAACAATAAATGATAAACCGATAGTAAATATGAATAATATGTTTAATCAAAGTAAAGCAACAAGTATAGATTTAAGTAGTTTTGATACTTCTAATGTAACTGATATGAGTGGAATGTTTTACTATAGTATTACAACAACAGGATACGCACGCTCGCAGGAAGATGCAGACAGATTTAATGCAAGTAGCAATAAACCTTCTGAATTAACATTTGTAGTTAAATCATAATAATTAAATGGGTTAGTGTTAATCCATTTTTTCTTTTAAAAATGTTTGTTGTGTGATAAAATGTATGAGTGAGGTGGAAGTATGACTAAATTGTTGATTGAACCTTTAAGCAAGGAACATATAAAGTATTTGAATAATAAAGATGTCGCGGGTTATATTGTTGGTATTAATAATTATTCAATATTTCAAAGTTTAAAGTTATCTATTGATGATATTAAAAATCTTGATGTTAATGGCAAAGAGTTATATATTTATTTGAACAAACCTATACATAATAGTGAGTTATCTAGTATAAAGAATATATTAATAGAGTTATCTAAGATGAATATAACTGGCGTTATATATGAAGATGTATGTATATATATGTTTAATAAAAATCTTAATTTGAATCTTAATTTAATATGGGGTAGTATGCATTTACCTACTAATAGCAAAACATGTAATTATTGGCATGATAAAGGATGTGCAGGAGCGTTATTAAGCACAGAGTTAATGGTTAGTGATTTTATTAATATAAAGAAAAATACTAATATGATAATAATGGTATATTTGTATGGACATATTCCTATAATGGAATCTAGTCGTACTTTAATTACTAATTATTTATCACATATTAATAAGAAAAAAGAATGTGATGTATATAACTTATATGAAAAAGAGAGAGATAAATTTTATCCTATATATGAAGAGTATGATAATACATTTATTTTAGAAGATGTACTTAATGGTATAAATGTAGTTGGTGATCTTAAAGATGCGGGTATTGATTATATTATATTAAATAGTTTGTTATGTGATTCATCTATTGATAAAGTGATTGATGAGTATATAGAAGCTTTAAATGGTAAAAAATTTGATTATAAGGATGTATATACTGGTTTTTTATTTAAAGAAAGTATTTTTAGGGTGAAGTAATATGAAGAAAGTTGAACTACTTGCACCAGCAGGTAATTTAGAAAAATTAAAATGGGCATTTTTATATGGTGCGGATGCAGTATATTTTGGTGGTCAAAATTATGGTTTACGTGCGAATGCTGGAAACTTAAGTATTGATGAGATAAAACAGGCATGTGAGTATGCACATAAACTTAATAAAAAGGTATATGTAACTGCTAATATTGTATTTCATGATGAAGATTTAGATGGAATTAGCGAATATTTAATTGAACTTAAAAATGCTAAAGTTGATGCGGTTATAATATCAGATCCGGGTGTTTTACCTATTATTAAAAAAGTAATACCAGATATGGAAATACATATAAGTACACAACAAAATTGCCTAAATTATGAGGCATGTAATTTCTTTTATGATGAAGGGGTTAAAAGAGTAGTATTGGGGCGTGAAATGTCTAAAACAGATTTAGAGTCCATACTTAAAAATACTAAAGTAGATATAGAAGTATTTATACAAGGTGCGATGTGTGTATCTTATAGTGGAAGATGTGTATTATCAAACTATTTTACTAATAGAGATTCTAATAGGGGTGGATGTAGTCAAATATGTAGATGGAATTTTTCTCTTTATGATGAATTTAAAAATAAAATTTGTAATGACGATGATTTTGCAATGACTGTAAAAGATTTATCTATGATTGGGTATATTAATGAATTAATTGATATGGGGGTTAAATCATTTAAAATAGAGGGAAGAATGAGATCTATTTATTATGTTGCAACTGTACTTAATGTTTATAGAAGAGCGATTGATGAATATTATAATACTGGTAAAATTACTAATATTGATGCATATATTTACGAATTATTTAGATGTGCAAATAGAGAAAGTGTAGTACAGTATTATTTAAAAAGACCAGGTGTTAATGAACAATATTTTTCAGGACGTGAGGAAGTGTCTAACAAGGATTTTTTAGGTGTAGTATTATCTTATGATGAAGATAAAAAAGAAATTGTTTTGGAACAAAGAAATTATTTTAAAGTTGGTGATGAAATAACAATTTTTGGTCCAGGTATGGACGAAATCAATTTAAAAGTTGAATATATTAAAAATGAAAAAGGAGACTTTATAGATGTTGCAAGACATCCTAAAGAAATAGTAAGAATACCATGTGATGAATGTGTATTAAGTAATTCAATTATTAGAGTTAAGTTTTAACTCTTTTATTTTTTATAAAATTGTATATAATATAAAAAGGGTGTTAGTATGAATGTATGTGTAATTAATGAAATAAGAAAACTAAATAACTATCTAGAAAAAAGAAGTAAGAATGATAAAGAGTTTTTTAATACAAATATTTGGTATACTTCTTTTAATATTGGTGATAATGGTTTTTATATTGATGATGAGATTACATATTCAAATTCTTTTGTTTTACTTCATGAATTATTACATATGTCTAGCTATGATAGGGATAATAATATTGATGGTTTTACTGATAAATATGGTAATGGTATTGGTCTTACTGAAGGGATGACTGAATACTTGGTTATGAAAATAAATTACCTTGATACACCTACTACATATTATTTAGAAACATTTGTAACAGAAGTAATAATGGGTATTACTGATATTGAAAGCGAGTATTTTAGGGCAGATAAAATTGGTTTACTTAAAAAAATAGAAATAAAACATTTAATGGATGAATTAGATATATTTTATAGATATCACATTCTAGTAGATGATTTTGATACTGATATTTATAATGCTTTAGTAAATAATATCTTGACTGAAACACTGGTTATATCAAGTAATAATGGATGCATTAATTTATATAATGAAACAAAGGAAAGATATGAAAAAAAGAAGTCATTTTTTATAAAAAACAAAGTAAAAATGTTACGCGAAGGTTAAATAATTTGACAAATTGTAAAAAAAAGTATATTATTATCAAGTAATTTTCGCAATTACAATTTTTTTATCGAATGGAGAGTCCTTAAAAATGGATAAAGATTTTAAAAGTATAGAAAAGTATGCTGAAGAACATAATATTCCTATAATGGAAAAGACTGGTATTAAGTTTTTAACAAAATATATTGAGGAAAATAATGTTAAAAGTATACTTGAAATTGGTTCAGCAATTGGATATTCTGCAATTAAGATGGCACTGGTAAATGAAAATATTAAAATAACAACTATTGAAAAAGATAATGTAAGATATATGGAGGCTTTAAAGAATATTAAAGATTTTGGCCTTGAAAAAAGAATTACTTTAATATATGGAGATGCTCTTTTATTAAATATTGAAGATAAGTATGATTTGATATTTATAGATGCAGCTAAAGGGCAATATATTAATTTCTTTGAAAAATATTCTAAAAACCTAAATAAAAAGGGTGTAATAATTTCTGATAATATAGATTTTCATGGACTAGTTAATAAAGAAGAAAGAATTGAAAGTAAGAATTTAAGACAATTGGTTGATAAGATTAGAAGGTATATAGATTTCTTAAAAGAAAATGCATCTTTTGAAACAACTTTTTATAAAGTTGGCGATGGAGTAAGTATTTCAAGAAAAAGAGAAATTAATTAAAATAAGTATCAAAAGTATAATTTAAGAATATATATAGAAATGATTATAAATATATAAGAATAATATTGACAAAGATATAAAAATAGCGTATTATGAATTGGAAAATGTTTGAGGTGAAAAATATGACAAGTGAAAAAAAAGAAGTATATTTAACTTCCGCTGGACTTGATGAAATAAAAAGTGAATTAGATACTTTAAAAAAGGTTAAAAGACCTGAAATAATTAAAGCTATAAAAGAAGCCCGTGCATTAGGTGATTTATCTGAAAATGCTGATTACCATGCTGCTAGAGAAGAACAGGCTATAATTGAAGGAAGAATTCAAGAACTTGAATATATGGTTGATAATGCAGTTATAATTACTGAGGGTGCTAGTGATAGAGTTAAAATGGGTGTAAATGTAACAATTAAATATGAAGATGATGATGATACTGAAGAATATAAGATAGTTGGAAGTATGGAAGCAGATCCATTTGACAATAAAATATCTAACGAATCTCCAATTGCAAAAGCAATTATGGGTAAGAAAAAGGGAGATGTTGTTACAGTTGAGAGTCCTAATGGAAAATATAATATTGAAATAATTGAAATAAAGTAACATTTAGTTGCTTTTTTTAGTTTTTTTGTTATATAATATATGAGTATTTAAGGAGGAAAAATATGTCAAATAAACACGTAATATTAAAAAAAGTTGAAGGTGAAAACTGGAAAAATGCTTTAGATAAATCTTTTTTAAAAAATGTAAAAGAAGCTAAAGTAGATGGTTTTAGAAAAGGAAAATGTCCAAGAGATGTTTTTGAAAAAAAATATGGAGTTGAAGCATTATATAATGATGCTGTTGATATAGTATTACCAGGACTATATACTGAGGTATTAAAGGAAAGTGCTTTAGAACCAGTAGTACAACCAAGTATAGATATTAAAGAAATAAATAAAGATGGTGTTAGTATTGAATTTACTATAATTACTGCACCTGTTGCAAATGTTAAGAAATATACTGGTTTAAAAGTAACTAGAGAAAAAGTAAAAGTAACTGATGAAGAAATTACTGAGGAAATTAATAGATTAAAAGATCAATATGCAGAAATAGCTGTAAAAGAAGGTAAAATTGAGAGTGGAGATACTGCAGTAATTGATTTTGAAGGATTTAAAGATGGAGTAGCATTTGAAGGTGGAAAGGGTGAAAATTATCCTCTTGAAATTGGTTCAAATACATTTATTCCTGGATTTGAAGATGCTTTAATTGGTTTATCTACTGGTGATAAGAAAGATATACCTCTTACTTTCCCAGAAAATTATCCAAGTGAAGAATTAAAAGGTGCTAAAGTAGTATTCAAAGTAACAGTTCATGAAGTAAAAACAAGATTAATACCAGAACTAGATAAAGATTTCTTTACTGATTTAGGTATTGAAGGTGTTACTAATGAAACTGAACTTCGTAATCATGTTAAAAATAATATAAGTTTAAGAAAAGAAAAAGAAGCTGATAATAAATTAGTTGAAGATATCTTAGCAAGTGTTGCAAAAGAGACTGAAATAGTATTACCAGAAGAATTAATACATGATGAAATTCATCACATGATTGATAATTATGCTCAAAGATTACAAATGCAAGGATTATCACTTGAACAATATATGCAATTTACAAAACAAACTTTTGAATCTTTAGAAGAACAACTAAAACCAGAGGCTAAAAAGAATATAACTTATCGTTATATGCTAGAAGAAATTGCAAAAAAAGAAGGTATTGTAATTAGTGATGAAGAAGCTGATAACGAGGCTGAAACACTTTCTCATACATATCAAATGACTAAACAAGAATTAATTAATGCATTTGGTGGTATTGAAATGATTAAATATGATTTAAAAATAAGAAAAACAATTGATTTCTTAAAAGAAAATAATTAACTTAAGCATTGCTTAAGTTTTTTTCTTAATGATATAATAGTATTGGAGGGATATTATGAAAGTGTTAATACTATCTTGTTCAACTGGTGGAGGACATAATAAATGTGCATCTTATATAGAAGAAGAACTCATTTGTAATAATATAGAATGTGAATTTAAAGATTTCTATAAAATAGTAAATAATTCTAAGCCTGATATAGCTTCTTCACTATATCTATATTCAGTAAAAGGAAATGGGGCGAGTTTTAAATATATATATAAATTAGGTGAGTTATATAATAAAACAAATGTTAAAAGTCCAGTATATTTAGTTAATAAACTACATGCTAAAGCATTAAAGGAATATATTTTGGATAATAATTTTAGTTTAGTAATAACTACACATTTATATCCAGCTTTAACATTAACAAGTATAAATGAAAAAGAACATATAATAGATTTTATACATGTATCTACTGATTATGAATGCGCACCTTTTACAAATGAAGTAGATGCTAATTATATAGTAATTCCAAAAGGGTTAAAAGAAAGATGCATAGAAAAAAAGATAGATCCATCTAAATTAAAAGAACTAGGTATTCCAGTATCTACTAGATTTATTAAAGATGCTAAAAATATTAAAAGTAATTTTGTAAATAATAATGATAGACTAATATTAGTGATGCTTGGAAGTATGGGTTTTGGCAATGTTATAGATATTATTAAAAGCGTTTGTACAATAGATAATGCTAAAGTTGTTGTTATATGTGGTAATAATAAAGATTTAAAAGATAAGTTAGAAACTCTAAATATAAATAATTTAATACCACTTGGTTTTGTAAATAATATTAATGATTTAATATACTCATCAGATATAGTTTTATCAAAACCTGGTGGATTATCATCAACTGAAATATCTTCATTAAATAAACCTCTTATACATATAAATCCAATACCAGGGATTGAGAACTATAATGCAACATTCTTTTGTAAAAGAGGTATGAGTATAATATGTAGAAATAATGATGATATAGTTAGTAATATAGAAAAATTACTTACAGATAAAGAGTTATATAATAATATGGTTTTATCAGATAAAAAATATATGAGTGAAGTTGGTATAGAAAAACTAATAGATTTAATAAAAAGTATGGAAGGAAAAAAAGTTTAATTTTTTTCTTTTTTTAAGTATTTTTAATGGACAAAAATTAATTTATATGTATAATAAGAATTACTTAAGGAGGCGGCACTTATGGTTAAGACAAATTTACCAGTAATATTATTAAGGGGTGCAGTCCTTCTACCTTATTGTGAGTTTAGATTAGAATTAAATAACGATATAGATAAACATATATTAAAGTTATCAGAAGATTTTCATGATAAACACATTTTAATAGTAAGTCCGTCTAATCCTTTAGAAGAAGTAATAGATATAGATTCATTACCTAAAATAGGTACAGTTGCAAAAATTAATATGAAAATGGAACTAGGAAATATTACTAGAATCATGCTTGAAGGGGTTAACAGAGTTAAAGTAGAAGAATATGTAAATTACGGGGAAAATGATTCTGTTTTAAATGCAGTTATAACCTCAACTACTCAGTTTGCAATGTCACCACTTGATGAAACTGCATTAATAAGAAAATTAAATAGAAGAGTAGAAACATATGTAAGTAAGGTCCCAAATATAAGCAATGGGATATTATCACAAATATCTAATGTTAACAGTATTTCTAAGATAAGTGATATTGTTGCAAATTATTTACCAATTGAATTTGAAAGAAAATTAGAATATTTAAATACTATAAATCCATATAAAAGAGTAATAATGCTTTTTGAGGATATAAAAACAGAAGAAGAAATTGTTGAACTTGATAAAAAGATAGATTTAAAACTAAAAGAAGCACTTGATAATAGTCAAAAAGAATATGTATTAAGAGAAAAGATTCGTCTTATTAAAGAAGAATTAGGAGATATAAATTTAAAAGAAAATGATGTAGAAATTCTAAAAGATAAGATTAGTAAATTAAAATGTAATTCTAAAGTAAAAGATAAATTATATAGTGAATTAAAAAAATATGAAATGATGAATTCTAATTCTCCTGAGGTAAGTGTTGTAAGAAATTATATAGATTTAATGTTATCACTACCTTGGAATACATTATCAAAAGAAAATAAAAACTTAAGATTAGTTAAAGAAAGATTAGATAATACTCATTATGGACTTGATAATGTAAAAGAAAGAATAATTGAATTTCTTGCTGTAAAAGAGTTAAGTAATGATTTAAAAACACCAATTATATGTCTAGTTGGTCCACCTGGAGTTGGCAAAACAACTCTAGCAAGAAGTATTGCAGAAAGTATAGACAGAAAGTTTGTTAAAATTTCTGTAGGTGGAGTTAATGATGAAGCTGAGATTATTGGTCATAGAAGAACATATATAGGATCTTCTCCAGGTAAAATTATAAGTGCAATGAAAAAGTGTAAGGTAAATAATCCTGTATTCTTAATAGATGAAATTGATAAAATGACTAAAGATGTTAAGGGGGATCCTGCAAGTACATTACTAGAAGTATTAGACCCTGAACAAAATAAATATTTTACTGATAGTTATGTAGAAGAAGAATATGATTTATCACATGTAATGTTTATATTAACTGCAAATTATCTATATCAAATACCAGAAGCATTAAGAGATAGACTTGAAATAATAGAAATAAACGGGTATACAGAATATGAAAAATTAGATATTGCAAAAAAACATTTAATTACACGTTTATTAAAAGAACATGGACTTGATGATAAAAATGTATCTATAAGTGATAATGCACTTATGATGATAATAAGAAATTATACTAAAGAAGCAGGTGTAAGAGAGCTTGAAAGATGTATATCTAAAATATTTAGAAAAATAGCAAAAGAAATTGTCGTTAATGATGCATCTATTAAAAAATATAAAATTACTGAGAAAAATTTAATTGAATATTTAGGTAAAAAGAAATTTTTATACGAAGAATTAGATAAAAATGATGAGTCTGGTATTGCAAATGGACTAGCTTATACGGAGTATGGTGGAGTACTTCTTCCAATAGAAGTTACTTATTATAAAGGTAAAGGTGCTTTAATATTAACTGGTTCACTTGGAAACGTTATGAAAGAAAGTGCAGAAATTGCATTAAGTTATATTAAGAGTCATTATGATGAATTTGGTATAAATTATAAATTACTTACTGATAGTGATATACATATACATGTACCAGAAGGAGCAGTTCCAAAAGATGGTCCAAGTGCGGGTATAACACTAACAAGCGCTTTAATAAGTGCATTTACAAATAAACCAATAGATAAAAGTATTGGTATGACTGGTGAAATAACATTAAGAGGAACAGTACTTCCTATTGGAGGCTTGAAAGAAAAGACTATGGGAGCACATAGAAGTGGTATTAAAAAGATATTAATACCAAGTAAAAATGAATGTGATTTAGAAGAAATACCATCTGAAATAAGGAAAGATATAAAGTTTGTACTTGTAAATAATTATGAAGATGTATATAAAGAAATATATAAGAAAGAAGTAAAATAGCAGTAATAAAGTATTATTGAACTAGTCAATAAAAAGTAGACAGTTTAAAAAAAGCACT
>ULWQ01048847.1_pt1 | contig 10036 bp, 10 predicted proteins | sample 1960491 | NCBI WGS metagenome assembly ULWQ01 (sample SAMEA4835816, study PRJEB28245) | human gut metagenome | biome: gut microbiome; material: fecal sample | place: Denmark | collected 2008
GCCGCGCATAGGCAGAGCTTGCCCTGCATTTTCATTTGCCGATTGAACGCGCGGTCGCCGTACACGTCGTCGCCCAGCAGCGGATGCCCCAGCGCCGCCATATGCGCGCGGATTTGGTGCGTCCGCCCTGTAATCAGATGGATTTCCACGCGGCTGACCGCGCCCTGTTCCAGTGTTTCATATGCCGTCACAATCGGGCGCGCGCCGGGGACGGCGCTGTCGTGGATGGTGACATGCGCGGCTTTCGCGTCCTTGAGCAGGTAGGCGCGGCAGGTGGCTTTCGGCGGCTTCATCATTCCGCGCACAAGGCAGATGTAGCGCTTGTCCATTGTGCGGTCGCGGAAGGCACGCTCCAAAATGCCTTCGGCCTTCTCCGTCTTGGCGAACATCAGCAGCCCGCACGTCTGGTTGTCCAGCCGATGGCACGCCTTGGGCGCACGCGCGTCGGGGGCTTGCTGGCGAACGTGCCGCGCGGCCAATTCGGTCAGCGTCACGCCGCCCTTTTCGTCCGCCTCTACGCTGATGCCCGCCCGCTTGTTGACCAGCAGTACATCCGCATCCTCGTACACGACATCCAGCAGCGGCGCGGCCTGCTCCATGCAGAATACTTCCACGCATTGCCCAGCGTGCACGCGCACATCCGGCTTGACGCGCTTGCCGTCGAGCTTCACGTCGCGATGGGAGAACGCCTCCTGCGCCGCGCGGGAGGGCAGCTCCGGCAAAAAACGGCGGATGCAGGCGTCTATGCGCAGCCCCTCCGCCGCAGAATCGGTTTGAAATGTGTATTTCATGATAGCTCCTGTTATTGCACCAGCGCGGCGCGGTATGTTCCCCAGCGCGGCGTGAAGGCGTACAGGCGATGCAGACACGCCGTCAGTTCCTTCGTCGGCGGAATCGGCAGCATTGCCCGCACAACCTCCATCAGCTCTGACCACGTTACATGCTGCTTGACCAGTATCCGCAAATCGTGCGCGCTGCTTTCCTCCGCCGTTTCCAGCCCCATGCAGCTGTCCAGCAGAGCCGAAAGCTGTGCGTCTGTCTCAAATTCCTCTGGCAGCAGGTCGCGCGACGCCATCAGCGCACGCTCGCTCGGCAAATCCGGCTGATACCCCATCGGAAAGCCGCCTTCCCGCAGGATTTTCTCCGGGTCAGCCAGCCCCGGATGCAGCAGAAACAGCTCCCCGGCGCGGTTGTAGTAGAAATCGTTGCCCGCTTTCAAGCAGCGCAGCGCCCGCGCTTCGTCGTTCGCGTATGAATCGTGCAGCACGCTTTCGTAGAGCCGGGAAAGCGCCTGCTTCGCGCTCAGCATCCCGGACAGGTAGAGCGCCGCCTTCGTGTCCGTGTCGAAGAACAGCAGGCGACTGCGCAGCTCCTGATGCCGCTGCTCGCGCAGAATCAGCGAAAGCGGGGTCATCAGCTCCGGCGGCAGGTGCAGCAGAACGTCCTGCTCGTCCACCTCCAGCGTACACCAGAGGCGGCGTAGCAGTGATTCAGCGGCGGACAGCTCCTGCCAGCCGTCGATGCGCGCCTGACCCCCGCAGAGAATCAGCCGGACAATCAGCGCATGTTCCGTCTCTGTCAGCAGCGCGGCTTCCACGGGCAGGCGCGCAAGCACATTCGCCCGCATCTCCCGCAGTGTGTGCAGTACGGGCGATTTTGGCGATTCCTCCGCGTCGTAAGAGCATTGCCACCAGCATTCGGTCTCGCGCTCGTCCTGCAGCGTGAAAATCGACTCGGTTGGGTAGCTCAGCAGACGCGTCTCGCACGCTTCCATCTGCCTTTGGTGGAGCATGGACTGCGTTTTGTCCGCCCAGTGCATCCTTTGCAAATCAAATTCGCGGAGCATGAAGCCTCCTGATACACAAATAATAGGGGATAGCAGCCATTACAGCTCATCCAGCAGCATTTCCAGCGAGATGGGGACAAGCAGAATGCCCGCTTCGGGCAGGGCAACCGTGTTTTCCAGCAGATAGAACACCGGGTCGCCGTTTTCATCCAGATAGAAATCCTCTTCCGGATAGAACGCGGCTTCCAGCTCCTCGAACGTCAAGCCGTCATAGAATGGCACGCCGCCGGATTTCATCATCCGCTCGATTTCCGCCCACACCAGCTCGCGCACGCAATTGTCCGCCTTCGCCGTCTGCCGGTCTTGCAGCCAAGTGTCCACCTTGCCGTCCTGCGTCAGAATCCCCAGCAGGTAGGGCAGGCTGATGATTTCACCCGCGCGGCTGCCCGTCAGCGCGAACACATGCCCGCTGATGGTGGTGGACTCGCTGTCCGGGCGCTTTGTGTGCTTCGTGACGAGAATCGAAAGGTAATCCGCCGTCTGGCAGGTGACTTCATACGTCACGTCGATGATGGTCGCCTGCGCCGCGCCGTCGGTCAGCCCCGCGTTCATCGGCGCTTCAAAGGCAAGGGTGTCATCAGCGGTGTAGGCATAGGTTGTGTTGAACATCGCAGCGATTTCGTCGTCGCCAACCAATTGCGGATAGCGGTAGCGGTAGATGTACGTTGCGGTGGATTCGTCCGAGCCCGCCGGGTAGAGGTATTCGCCCGTCAGGTCGTCGGCAAATTCGTAGCCGTCCGCCAGCGCAGGCAGCGCCAGCAGCATCAGCAGGAGAAGCGGCAGCAGATACCGGAATGCTCTCTTCATGCGCGTACCCCCTTGCTCAAATCGGCGGATGCGCTGATGGCGGCAACGTTGCCCTCGCCGACTGCCTTGGCGATTTGCAGCGGCTGACCCGTGCAGTCCCCGCAGGCGTAGACGCGCGGCAGATTCGTCGCCATCCGCCGGTCAACGGGGATGAACGCGCCTTCGGTTTTCAGCCCCGGCAGCAGCGTGTCCGGCGATACGGCAGGGCGGAAGATGAAGATGCCGTCGTAGCGGTATTCGCCCGCGTCCGTCTTGAGCACCAGCTGATTTTCTTCGCGCCGGATGGCTTGCGGCTTGCCCGCGCACAGGCGGTACGGCGGATTTTCCGGCTGCGTGTGCTGCGCCAGCAGGTAGTAATCCACCTCGGATGCCAGTCCGGCGAGAAATTCCGCTTCTTCGATGCCGCCCGCCCATGCCGAAAGCACCGCCACCTTTTTGCCGCGGTAGAACATGCCGTCGCATGTGCCGCACCAGCTTACGCCGCGCCCCAGCAGCTCTTCTTCGCCCGGCAGCAGCTTTGGACGCGCCGCGCCCATCGCCAGCACAATTGCGCGGCTCTCGATGATGTCGTTGCCGACCAGTGTCATGTAGATGTCATCGCTTGGCATAATCTGCCGCGCCAATTGCTCGATGATGATAACGCCCATGTCCGCCGCCTGCGCCCGGAAGCGTGAAAGCAGCTCTTTGCCGCTGATTTGCGGCAGACCGGGGTAGTTGTCGATGCGCTCGGCGCGCTGAAGCCAGCTGGTGGCGGACTGCGCGCACGCGACCGCCGTCGTCAATCCGCGCTGACGGGCAGTCATGGCGCAGCTCCACGCGGCGGGTCCCGCGCCGATAATCAGAAGGTCATAGGAAGCCATACTGTTTCCTCCCCAGGGTTATTGATAGGTATAGCGCGCAATCAGCCACGGCATGGCGCTGTATGTGCCGTATGCGTCGCAGTAGATGCGCAGGTAGTCGCCCACCGCCCAGTCGGTTTTCGACTTGTTCTCAATGACCACGGGGCGGCTCTGACCGTCCTCACCCGTGTAGACGATGGCTGTCTGCGGCTTGGTGGAGATGATTTCGGCAATCGTGCCGACGACCAGATACACCTGCGAATGCTCGGAACGGTAGGTGATGTTTGACATCAGCTCGGAGTATTCGGCGGAGTTGTTCAGCGGCCACGCTTTGCGGGTGTACACGTCTTGATTCGGAACGTAATAGATGGTGTAGTCCACGCGCGAAGTCTTGCTGCCCGGATAGGAGGACGTGATGGTAATCGTGTTGTCGCCGATTTTATCGAAGATGGCAACAAACTTGAACTCGCCCGTTTTATCCAGATTCGTAATGTCAAGGTCGGAGTGATTCGTCAGCACGTCCACCGTTGCGCCGGGTTTGGTCGTCGCGGAGATTTCGAGGGTGGATTTGCTCGTTGATGCGTATGTCGTCACCGCCAAGTCCAGCGGAATTTCCTGCACTTCGCGGTAGAGGGTGAGGTCGAGCGCGTTTTCGCGGCAGTACGGCGCGCGGACGCGGAATTTGAACACATTGTCGCCAATGGGCTGAACGGTTGCGTTGTAAATCAGCAGACCATCCTCGCTTACCGTGTCGGAAATGTTCACCTCGTTGACCGTCACTGTTGAGCCGGGACGCACTTGCAGCTGCACGGAGTACATAGCGGTCGTTACTTCCTGCCGCATGGATTCCGGTGAAACCAGCGCAATTGGGCTGAGCGGAATGGAAATGTCATACTCAATGGGGTCAAGCGCCTTCTGCCGGCCGTTCGCGGTTTTCAGGAACGCCTTGAGCGTCACATGCATCGTCTCGTTTTCCACACCGACGCTCGGCAAGTCGCGATACCAGAGGTAATCCGGAATCTCAACCGTCGCGAAGCCGTCCACCACGGGATACGTTGCCTGCATCGGCGCGCCGACGTAAATCTGCTGCCCGTCCTCGCCGGGAATGAGCACCGTGTGCGCCGCCAAATCATCCACAATGCTGGACGTGATGGATGCGTTCGACCCGCTGGAGGTGTTCAGCAGCCCCAGATGGGACAGCGCGAAGAATCCGCCGACGCCGACCAGACCCACAACCAGCAGGATAATCAGCACCCGCAGCGTCACCCGGAAGCCCTTGCCGCGCGTGCGGTAGGATTTCATTTCGTTCATGCGCGGCGGGGCGGATGGAATCGTGTTCTCCTGCAGCATGGTGACGAGCGGGTCGTATCCACGGGTGTCCTGCCAGATTTTCGGCTGAGGGACGACGTTATCCGCCATCGCCGCGCTCTGCGCAGCGGCGTTGCGCTCGTCTTCGTGCCCGACCATGCGGACGCGCCCAACGTGCGCATTCATCAGCGATTCGCGCGAGGAATGCATGTGGATGGTGGTCGCGCCGGAAGGGGCGGAGCGCATCGCGGCTTCTTCCTTCATCCGCTCCAGACGGCGTGCGCCGCGTACTTTGCGCTCTTTCAGCTCCGTCATGTCCGTGGCGAGTTCATCCCGTCGGTCGCTGGATTCGTCAACGGCGCCGTCCTCGTCGACGTGGATGTACTTCTTCGGCTCTTTATCTTCCTTGCGGAACTGCTCCTGCCACGCGGGCGTTTCGGCGCTTTCCGGATTCAGCGGCGCGCCGCAGCGGATGCAGTTGGGCAGGGAAGCACGGTTCCATTGACCGCATTGGGGACACTTCATGGCGGAAACTCCTTCTTATGTCAAAACTTTGAGGGGTTAGAAATCAATCGGGTCGTCCTCGTCGTTGTCGTCAATGACGAGCCAGCCGCTGGAGAGGAAGTTCGACATATCCTCGCGGCTCATCACCCAGTCCACTTCCTGCACCGCCATACCCGCGTAGCTGATGGGGTGCACCGCGTCGTCCTGCGGGATGCGCAGTTCCTCAATCACGCAGGTGCGCAGCTTCAGCGCCTGCTCCATGGCGGCAATCATGTCGTCGAGCGTCATGTTCGTCTGAAGATTGTTCTTCATGATGACGTCCACAAGGTCGCGCGCCTGATCGTAGGTAAAGGTGCGGCACTGGTCTGCCAAGGTGGACATGACCGTGCGGGCGCGCTGTGTGCGCATGAAATCGCCGCCGCCGCCCGCCTTGCGGATGCGCATGTAAATGACTGCCGCGCGCCCTGTGAAGCGGTAAGTGCCCGCCTGCGCCATCGTCGGCTCGGTCTGACCGGGGTCAAGCGGATAGCGACGCAGATACGCCGCCTCCGACGCGTTGACTGTGATATCCACGCCGCCCAGATAATCAATAATGTTGGCAATCATCTGGAAATTCAGCAGAATGTACTTTTCAATTTTGATGCCCAGGTGCTGGCTGATAACCTTGCACAGCGCTTCCGGCCCGGAATTGCGCGCGATGTAGTTGATGCGCCCAATCACGCCGTCGGGGCGCTCCACCAGCGCGTCGCGGATAATCGACGTGAGCATGATGCGGTGCGTCACCGTGTCCAGTGTGACAATCACGATGCCGTCGGTGTTCACGAGTTTGTTTGTCCACTGGTCAGAGCAGAGCAGCAGATAGTGGTGCAGCCCTTCGCGTGGTTCGGGGATGCTGTCATAATCAATCGTCGGAATCGGCTTCGGGGTGTCCGCCAGCGCGGGCGCGGCCAGACAGGGGATGAGCAGACAGAGCATCAGCAGCAGACTCATCAGGCGTTTCATCGTGATTCGCTCCTTTGTCAGTAGGTTTCGGCTGCAATACAGCTTCTTCATTATAGCATTCCTTTGCGCGAAAAGGAAGGGACAAACCGCCCTCCCGCGGATTTTTACATTTTTCATTGCGCGCAGTGACGCGAAAAAAGCTCTCTGCCCGTCAGACAGAAAGCTTTTTCGATACTATTTCCTGCATTCGTCTGCGCCATCTGCTTGCGCCTTTTCCGTTCTGGCGTTCGGTCGTTCCATTTAGCGTAGCGCTGCTACGCTGCATTCCACTCCCGTTAGCCAGAGCGAAAAATTCGCGGCGCATCTTGGTGCATTCTCATTTGGAAATAGTATGATTTACAGCGCCTTTTTAATCAGGTCTTCCAGCGCCGCCTTCGGGTGATAGCCCACCAGCGTGTCCACCACCTGACCGTCCTTGAACAGAATCAGCGTCGGAATGCTCATCACGCCGAACTGCTGGGCGAGTTCGGGGCACTTGTCCACGTCCACCTTGCCGACGACGACGTCATCCGCGTGCGCGGCGGAAACCTCCTCCACCACTGGCGCGAGCATCCGGCACGGGCCGCACCACGTTGCCCAGAAGTCCACCAAAACGGGCTTGTCCTGCTTCACAAAAGAAGAAAATTCACTGCTCATAAGTTCCTTGGCCATAAAAACACATCCTTTCTCAATGGTAGTGTCAGTTTTTGAGCGCGTCTGCGGCAGAAATCACGCGCAGCAGCTTTGGCGCATATTTTCCGGACTCACTGCGCTTCTTTTCCGTCGCCGTCAAGCCGATGAGCGCCGCTGCCAGCCCGATCACACCGCCGATGGCACTGCCCGCCGTCTCGCTCTGCGGCGCAATCAGCGCGCCCAGCAACATGCCGATGAACAGCCCCGCCAGCGGCAAAAGATACGCCAGCGCGGATGCCTTGACAATCGTCTGCTCGGGCAGTGACACCACTGCCACGTCGCCCACATGCCCTTCGCCCTTCACCAGCAGCACATGCTTCTTTTCACCGCCGATGCAGGCGTGGCATTTTTCGCAGTCGCCGGGGCGGCAGAAGGTGACTTCCAGCGTGTCGCCGGAGACCGCGGTAATTGTTCCTGTTCGTTCCATGAAGTTATCCCTCCTTGCAAGAGATGCCTCATTATAGCACAGGAATGCAGCCGCGTCAATCCGCGCTTTCCTGACAAAGACAGTATACCCCGCTTTTTGCAAAGTGAAACCGGCTTTTTACGAAATTCATTGCGCCGTCATGATGCGCACGCCTGACGCGGGAACGCCTGTATGCACCTGTACGAGTGTCAGCACCAGCGCGGTGTCCTGCTCCGTGATTTCCTGTTTTTCCGTCACGATGGTGACGCTCCCGTCCGTCACCACAGCGCAGCACGGCGCGAGCTCCGAGGTCAGCAGCGCCCCTTCCAGTGCTAACTGCGCCTGATGCAGCGCAACGTAGGCTTGCAGTTCTTCCGCCGCGCTTTGCCGCGCAGCGCGGTCGGTGTTTTCGCTGCTGATGAGGGTTTCCAGCGCCGCCATGTCGCGCTGATAGGCGCTGTCTCGGCTGATGCGGAATGCCTCCAAGGGCGGTGCGCTTGATTCAGCGGATGTCATCGGCAGCGTCACACGCTGCGCCTGCGGGGATGACGGGCGCAGCAGAAGCGCCGCGGTGAGCGAAAGCGCCAGTGCCGCCATCAGCAGCCAGTTCTTTCGGCGGACAAGGAATGTCGGCAGGGATTGCAGCTTCATGGGGCGTTTCCTCCTTTTCGCGGATACACGGCGACGCGGCTGCTGTCCAGCCCAAGAAGCGTCGTCACGGCTTCCTGCAAGCGCAGGCGGACGGCAATGTCCTCCGCGCCGGACGCCACCACCACCGCGCCGCAGGGGTGACTGTCCTCTGTGTAGATGGTTACGCTGACGCTGCCCGCCCCCGCGATTTCGGACAGCACGCGGGCAATACGGGTTTCCTCGTCGGGGCTGCTGCCGCTGATTGCACTCACGGACAGCGCCAGCACCACGCAAAGCGCGATTGCCGCATACAGCCAGCCGTCCCGCCGAAGCAGCTCCCGGAAGCGGGTCATGTTCATGGGGCGTCCTCCTGCGCGGATGGCTGGCGCGACAGGGCATCCACCGCATCAGCAAAGGAAAAATCAGCCGTTTCAGACAGGGGAGACACGGCGGAAGCGCTGCTTTCCGGCTGCGAAAACCGTGTACACAGCGTTTGCAGCGCCGTCAGCCACGAGAGCAGCAGCAGCAGACTTGCCACCAGATGCACCGTGCTTTTCAGCCTCGTTTCCGGCAGCAGAGACAGCAGGAGCGAAGAAAGCAGCGACAGCACCGCAAACCCGGTCAGCGCTTCCATCGTCATTCACCTCGTTATCGCAGCATCATCGTGAACCCGCTGACGGCAATCAGCTGCGCAATCAGCATCAAATACATGGCAGCTGCGGACAATTGCAGCACGAACAGCAGCATCAGCACCTTCGCGAAATCGTGGATGCACCCGGCGAGCGATCCGTCGGATACCGGCTGCATCAGCGCGGACGCGAGCTTGTAGAGCATTGCGGCGGCCAGCGTTTGGCAAAGCGGCAGCACCGCGCGGGACGCAATGACGATCAGCCCCGTCACGCCCAAGGCGCTTTGCACCAGCATCCCGGAGCCGACCAGCGTGTCCACCGTGTCCGCGAACAGCCCGCCGACGAACGGAACAAGGTTGTTCAGCGCGTATTTCGCCGTGCGGAGCGTCACGCCGTCAATTGCCGCCGCCGTTACCGAGCGCGTCGTCAGCACGCCGATGAACACCGTGAACCCGATGCCCAGCGACCACACCGCGCATTGCTGCGTAAATTCCGCCAGCCGCTGCACGCGGATTCCATCGCCCAAATGGCAGAGCATACACAACACCCCCGACGCGACCGCCAGAGGCACGGTTACGCCGGAAATCAGGCTTGTCATTGCGCTTGCGGACGCCACCACCGCCGGCTGCATCAGCGCCGAACCCGCGCTCCCGCCAACTGCCGCCATCATCGTCAGCAGCATCGGCAGCAGCCCCTGCATCCCCGCGGAAATCTGCTGCACCGTCGCAACCGCCAGCGTGATGTGGTCGCTCAAATCCTGCGTGAGAAACACACACACGAACAGCTGCACAACGATGCGTCCGCATTCGCTGCTTCTGCCGCTGAACTGTTTCAGCAGCGCCCAGAGCAGCGCGGGGGCAATCAGCCGCGTCAGCCGCCAGAGACTTTGCCGCACGGCAGAAAAGAACTGCCGCGAGAGCAAATCGGCGGTCTGCTGGAAGTCGATGGTCATTTCGCCGCGCGCAATGGCGGTCAGCGTCTGCCGGAAACCGCCGGTTTGCGCGAAGGGGTCGTCGTCGGAGAGGGCGGATTCCAGCGCGGCGCTGTCCAAGGCGGATACGATGGTGTCGATGCCGCTGGAAAGCGATTCCGATTCGCCTGATTCCGCCGATGCGCCTGCCGTCAAGACAGCGGCAAGGATACAAGCTGCGACAACAGCGCCTGCAAGACGGGCAATGCGCTGGAGAGCAGCAGCACCCGCCCGGCGAACTCCACTTTCAGCGCAAGGGCTTCCTCCTGCGCGTCCCGGCACGTCTGCGCCGCGAAGTCCAGCAGGAGCGACAGCCCGGCGATTTTGAGCAGCTGCTGCATGAAGCTGTCGTCCAGCCCGCTCATGGCGGATAAAGACGCAATCCCGCGCACCAGCGCCGAGAGCGCCGGAAGCGCCGCCAGC
>ULWQ01021361.1_pt1 | contig 9986 bp, 10 predicted proteins | sample 1960491 | NCBI WGS metagenome assembly ULWQ01 (sample SAMEA4835816, study PRJEB28245) | human gut metagenome | biome: gut microbiome; material: fecal sample | place: Denmark | collected 2008
TCGATGGTGCCGGGCAGACCGATGCAGGGCACATCGAATTCCTCTGCAAAAATGCGCGCGCCCTCAAGCGAACCGTTACCTCCTATGATAATCAAGGCGTCAATCCCCTGTTCCACCATATTATCATAGGCCTTTTTACGCCCCTCCGGCGTAAGAAATTCCTTGCTGCGAGCCGTCTTCAGAATCGTTCCTCCTCTTTGGATGATATTGCTCACATTCTCCGTCGTAAAATCCTGAATTTCGTTGTTAATCAAACCTTCATAACCACGATATATACCTTTTACCTTCAAACCGACTGCTATCCCGGCGCGCGTAACGGCACGAATAGCGGCATTCATTCCCGGAGCATCTCCTCCGGAAGTCAAAATACCTATACAATTAATCTTTCCCATGTTAGATGATTATAAATGACGCTGCAAAGATACAAACAAAAACAAGAAATACATTCATTTTCTTGCCTTTTTAATTGCATAATTATACCTTTTATCGTAACTTTGCGCCCGATTATAAACAACATAATGTCTAACATTATTAATTTTATTATTTTCAATTAATTAAATGGCAGAATTAAAGAACGTAGCACCGTTGGCAGACTTCGACTGGAATGCTTATGAAAGCGGTGACACTCAGGTGAACGAGAGCCGCGAAGCTCAGGAAAAGGCCTACGAAGGCTCTTTAAACAAAGTAAATGACCACGAAGTGGTTGACGGTACGGTTATCGCGATGAACAAGCGTGAAGTGGTGGTAAACATCGGCTTCAAGTCAGACGGTATCATCCCGATGAGCGAATTCCGCTACAATCCCGATTTGAAGGTCGGAGACAAAGTAGAAGTTTACATTGAAAACCAAGAGGACAAAAAAGGACAGCTCATCCTTTCTCACAAGAAGGCACGCGCTACCCGTTCTTGGGATCGTGTGAACGAGGCTCTCGAAAATGAAGAGATCATCAAGGGTTACATCAAATGCCGTACGAAAGGCGGTATGATTGTGGACGTATTCGGTATTGAAGCTTTCTTGCCGGGTTCACAAATCGACGTGAAACCTATCCGCGACTACGATGTATTCGTAGGAAAGACTATGGAATTCAAGGTCGTTAAAATCAACCAGGAATTCAAGAATGTCGTTGTTTCGCACAAGGCTCTTATCGAAGCCGAATTGGAACAACAGAAAAAAGAAATCATCAGCAAGCTTGAAAAAGGACAGGTACTCGAGGGTACCGTTAAGAATATCACCTCTTACGGCGTCTTCATCGACTTGGGCGGCGTAGACGGTTTGATTCACATCACCGACCTCTCTTGGGGACGTGTGAGCGACCCGAAAGAAGTGGTACAGCTTGACCAGAAGATCAATGTGGTTATCCTTGACTTCGACGACGAGAAGAAGCGTATCGCATTGGGTCTGAAACAACTGACTCCGCATCCTTGGGACGCTTTGGATCCGAACTTGAAAGTAGGTGACAAAGTAAAAGGCAAAGTTGTCGTGATGGCCGATTACGGTGCATTCATCGAAATCGCTCCGGGCGTAGAAGGCTTGATCCACGTATCGGAAATGTCTTGGAGCCAGCACTTGCGTTCCGCACAGGACTTCATGAAGGTAGGTGACGAAGTAGAAGCTGTCATTCTGACCTTGGATCGTGAAGAACGTAAAATGTCTTTGGGTATCAAGCAATTGAAAGCCGATCCTTGGGAAAACATCGAAGAGAAATACCCCGTGGGTTCCAAACATACGGCCAAAGTACGCAACTTTACAAACTTCGGCGTATTCGTTGAGATAGAAGAAGGCGTAGACGGCTTGATTCATATCTCCGACCTTTCTTGGACCAAGAAGATCAAACATCCGTCTGAATTCACGCAGATTGGCGCAGAAATCGAGGTTCAGGTATTGGAAATCGACAAAGAAAACCGTCGTTTGAGCTTGGGTCACAAGCAACTTGAAGAGAACCCTTGGGATGTGTTTGAAACCGTATTCACGGTGAACTCTATTCACGAAGGTACTATCGTCGAGATGTTGGACAAAGGTGCCGTAATCCAATTGGAATATGGTGTAGAAGGCTTTGCTACTCCGAAACATCTGGTAAAAGAAGACGGCAGCCAGGCTCAACTGAACGAAAAATTGCAGTTCAAGGTAATTGAATTTAACAAGGAAAGCAAACGTATCATCTTGTCTCACAGCCGTATCTACGAAGATGCACAGCGCGCTGAAGCTAAAGAAGCCAAGAAGAATACGAGCAACGCCAAGAAGGGCGTTAAGAAAGAAGAAGCTCCGATAATTCAAAACCAAGCTGCTGCTACCACTTTGGGTGACATCGATGCATTGGCTGCATTGAAAGCCCAAATGGAAAAAGGCGAATAAACCACATTCCTAAACAGGAAAAAATACGAAAGAAAGGGCGATGATTATTTCTCATCGCCCTTTTTTTATGTATTTTTGTACAATGTAACTCATATCCGAAAGGCATGGAAAAGTTTGAACTGACAATATTGGGATGCGGGTCTGCACTACCTACCACACGGCACTTCGCCACGTCACAGGTCATTAACATCCGCGAAAAGTTATATATGATTGATTGCGGCGAAGGTGCCCAACTCCAAATGAGGCGCTCACGGCTTAAATTCTCTCGACTGAACCATGTATTCATCTCCCACCTGCACGGTGACCACTGTTTCGGTTTAATAGGTCTCATCTCTACTTTTGGCTTATTAGGACGTACGGCTCCTCTATATGTACATGCCCCGGCGGCATTCGGTCCCATATTGCAAAGCCTGCTGGGCTTTTTTTGTAAGGGACTGGATTTCCGTGTTGAGTTTTACCCCGTAGATACCTCGCGCCATGCTTTGATTCACGAAGACCGCTCCGTTTCCATTTACTCCATTCCCCTGCGCCACCGTATCGAATGCTGCGGTTTTCTGTTTCAGGAGAAAGCTACCTTGCCACACATCCGACGCGACATGATCGATTTTTACCGTATCCCAATCTGTGAAATCAATAATATTAAAAACGGAATGGACTGGACTACGGAAGACGGTACACTCGTCCCGAACCACCGGCTTACCGAACCATCGGCCCCTCCACGTTCTTTTGCCTATTGCTCGGACACATGTTATCTGCCTGAACTTACCCAGTACATCCGGAAAGCAGATTTGTTATTTCATGAAGCCACATTCTTGCACGAAGACCTGGCACGAGCACAAGAAACATTCCATACCACAGCCCGGCAGGCAGCCACACTCGCACGGGACAGCCAAGTCAAAAAACTCTGTATCGGTCACTTTTCGGCACGGTATGAAGACGAAAGCCTGCTCCTGAAAGAAGCCCAAAGTATATTTGAACCTACAATCCTCGCAAAAGAGAATCTTCTCATAAAAATTTAATGAGGAAAAAAAGCGTTTTTTACACAATAAAATTTGTTTCTTTCGTTAGGAATACCTACATTTGTGCCATTAGAATAAATGAAGAATAAGACTATGATGAAAAAGACACTTCTTTTAATATTGACGACCTTCCTCCTGAATACCGCAGGAGTTTGTTGGGCGCAAGAAGAGAAGAACGAGCCGGAGACAGAACTTTCGGCCACATCCATAGTCGTAAAAGGTTCTACTTTATCGGTCTATAATGCCAACGGAAACATATTGGAGATTTTCTCCCTGACGGGCACTAAGGTGGCAACGATAAGAATCGACAGCAACGAAAAAACGGTAGACTTATCTCTGAAGAAAGGCTGTTATATATTAAAGGTAAATAAAGTAGTGCGCAAGATTTCCATCCACTAATTCATGTAATGGGATTTTCTCGTTTTTTTAGTCTCTTCCTCTTCTGTCTGATTATCGTTTCATGCCATGAAGAGAAAAAAAATGCAAACATCAACATCCAATTGGACGATCTTGCGGATTGGAATATACGGGAATATAGCCTGTCCAGTCGGAAAATACGACATGAAATCGACAGTTTACGGTTGCTTCCTCTCAGAATGTATGCCGATGAGTATACCCGTAAATACTACGCCTCCGGCGCTCCTTTCCTTTGGATTACCCGCTCGGGAACAGATGAAAAAGCAGATACTTTACTGGCTTATCTCCAAAAGGCTTCTTCGTCCGGTCTACGGGAAAGTAATTTTTATATATCCGAGCTTCAAACAAACCTGCGACGAATCCGTCAACTGGATTTCGACCCCGAAAACAACATCAACGCTGTTTTCGGACGCACTGAGTTTCTACTTACGAAAGCTTATCTCAGATACGTATGCGGACAACGCTTCGGATACGTCCAACCGAGCCAGATTTTCAATCGGTTAGAACAAACGGACACGACGCAAAAAGCTCCTTTCCGCCGATTGTATGACATTGAAACGGAAAGCGCGGATCAAGAATTTGTCCATAAAGCCCTCTCTTTGCTGAAAGACGGGAACTTTACCGATTTCTTCCGAGACATACAACCTGATAATCCATTATACCGTCAGTTGACAGACCATTACCTGCAAACACAAAATCCGGAAACGCGCCGCAAAACCATCGTCAATATCGAACGGAGCCGTTGGCGAACCCCTCTCGCCGCACACGACAAGTACGTCTGGGTCAATTTGGCTGCTGCAACGCTTTATGCCATAGACGAAAACAAGCCGGAATATCTGGACATGAAAATATGTATCGGTAGTCCAAAAAACAAAACTCCCATGTTGCAAAGCCGCATCGAACGAGTGGATATGAATCCATATTGGAACATCCCGTACAGCATTGTAAAAAAGGAGATAGCCCCGCGACATGCAGGAGATGAGGCTTATTTCTCACGCAACCGTTACCGCATCTTCAATAAGGAAACCGGGGAGGAACTACCACCTGCTGCGGTCACTTCCGACATGCTTACCAGTGGCCGTTACAGAGTTCGTCAGGACAATGGAGAAGGTAATTCGTTGGGAAGACTGATATTCAGGTTTCCCAACAATTTCTCCATCTACTTGCACGACACCAACAACAGACAGGCTTTCAAACGCACAAACAGAGCCATCAGCCACGGATGTATCCGAATAGAAAAACCACTCGAACTGGCCGTCTTTTTATTGGATTCACCCGAAGAAAAAACAGTAAACAAGCTCCGGGAAGCGATCGGACTACCTCCGTTGAATTCATCCGTCCCCATAGAAAAGAAAGAAGGCGAACAGTTGAAAGTAGGCATACAACGGTTCGCCCCTTCCATACCAGTCGTCATAGACTATTACACCCTCTATCCGAAGCCGGACGGCGGATGGGAAGAAAGTCCCGACCCCTACGGCTACGATGAAATTTTGCTCAAAAAACTGGAAGCGTTTTAAACTATCTTCCCTTCCGGGTGTCCTATCTAAACAACGACTTATACCAGTATGAATTCTACGGAGGAAACGTCACTCATCCACCGGTTGAACCAGCCGGAATATCAACGCCAAGCATTCGAACAATTGGTGAACCTTTACAGCCCGCAACTGTATCGGCAAATCCGCCGTATGGTATACAGTCACGACGACACCAATGACATCTTGCAAAATACGTTTATCAAAGCCTGGGTCAATTTAGACACCTTCCGAGGCGATGCCCGTCTGAGTACGTGGCTTTATCGTATTGCCACCAATGAAACCCTGAACTTCCTACAACGGAAAAAAGACATGACCGGACTGGACGATGCCCCGACGGCCATCGTCAACCAACTGACGGCCGATGAATATTTCGATGGAAATGAAACGGAGCTTCAGTTGCAAAAAGCCATCGCCAGTTTGCCGGACAAGCAACGCGCCGTATTATTTAAAGTATTATGAAGAAATGAAATACGAAGAAATGAGCAGCATATTAAACACCAGCGTAGGCGCCTTAAAAGCCTCCTACCATCATGCCGTGAAAAAAATATGCGATTTTTTTAAATCACAAGATTAAACCTTTTGAATCCGGAAATATCAAATATACAAAGAAAGGAATGCCAGTTATGAAAGAAGAAGATTTCATCCGAAAAAAATATGGTTCCGGCAACCCGTTCAAGGTTCCGGAGGGGTATTTCGAGCAGTTTACATCCGAGTTGATGAGTAAATTGCCGGAGAAGGAAATGAAGCCTGTTCTCTCTATGCCCTCCCGCCGACGAACACGCATGCGCACGGTATGGTATGCTGTGGCCGCCGCCCTGTGCGGTGCCATGTTTCTCGGAACATATTATCTCCAATCCGTAATTCACCCCCACGGTGAAAGCCCTGTGGCACAATATGGAGAGACCATAGAAACCGAAGACATTTATATGGATGACGTACTCGATTACGCCATGGTCAGCAACCACGAAATCGCCCTATACTTGACAGATGTGTATTAATTCATAGACATAAAACCAGATGAAAAGAAAAATACTGCCCCTGTTCGTCCTGTTTTGGGTACTCGGTCACATACAGTTCATGGCCCAACCGCCCAAAGGACAGTTCTCTCCTCAAGATTTTGTGAAGCATCTGGAGAGTTTCATCGTACGTGAAGCCTGCCTGACTCCGGCCGAAGCCACGGCCTTTTTCCCGATTTTCCATGAACTGCATGACAAACAACGAGGTATCAACTGGCAAATCAGGGAACTTAAAAAAAGAAGTCTGCCGGCCCACTCGACGGACAAAGATTATTATAATCTCATCAAAGAGATCAACAAATTAAAGATTGAGTCGGCCGAACTGGAAGATGTTTACTACAAAAAAATGTGCAAAGCGGTTCCCGCCCGGAAAGTGCATGAAGCCACGCAGGCCGAAGACCGCTTCCACCGTCGTATGCTACGCAAGTTCAGCAACCGGCCGGACAGGTCCAAGCAAAAGTAAGCACAGCTCGCCATGCTGTGCTTTTTTTGTTTCAAGTTCATTTCTAAAGAATACATAAAAAAGCCCCCTCCCTCTCCCAACAACAGATTAATCTTCGTAACTTTGAAGAAGATTATGATATAAACCCTAACATGTTTTCATCCATGCTGACCACCCTCTGCATCTTGATTCTTTCCGCCATATTTTTTGTCAGCGGAAAAATACGTTCCGATATCGTGGCATTGTGCGCCTTGGTAGCCCTGCTGATATTCCATATTCTCACTCCAGAAGAAGCCTTGTCGGGGTTCTCCAACTCCGTAGTCATTATGATGGTCGGCCTGTTTGTCGTTGGAGGGGCCATCTTCCAGACCGGACTGGCCAAAATGCTCAGTTCGCGCATTCTCAAACTGGCCGGAAACAGCGAACTACGCCTGTTTATCCTCATCATGGCCGTCACCTCGGCCATCGGCGCTTTCGTCAGCAACACCGGTACTGTGGCCCTGATGCTCCCGATCGTCGTCAGTTTGGCAGCATCCAATCCCCACATGAACGCCAGCCGGCTACTCATGCCGCTGGCCTTTGCCAGCAGTATGGGCGGCATGATGACCCTAATCGGTACGCCTCCCAACCTCGTCATACAAAACACGTTGACAGACGCCGGCTATCCCAGCCTCTCTTTCTTTTCATTTCTTCCCGTAGGACTTATCTGTGTAGTCGTAGGCACCATTGTCCTGCTGCCGCTCAGCAAAATGTTCTTATCCAAGCGAGGCGCAGAAAGCCGCACAGGCAAGCATTCCGGAAAGTCGCTCAAAGAGTTAGTGCATGAATACGGACTCTCCGACAATCTTTTCCGGTTGAGAATCCCTGCAAAGTCCGTGCTGAAAGGCAAAACCATCGTAGACTTGGACATACGCCGCAGGTACGGGCTGAACATTCTGGAAGTACGGAGAGGAGAGGCATCGCAACACCGTTTCCTGAAGACCATCACGCAAAAATTGGCTGAACCGAACACCATCCTGCAAGCAGAAGATATTCTATATGTCAAAGGAGATTTCGAACAAGTAAACGCTTGGGCCGCAGCACACCGACTGGAAATTCTCGACGGCCGGGCCTCGGAAGACATACGCAGAGACCGTTCGCTGGATTTCTATGACATAGGCATCGCTGAAATCGTCTTAATGCCGGCCTCAAGAATCGTCAACCACACGATTAAAGAAATAGGCTTCAGAGACAAATTCAATGTTAACGTATTGGGTATCCGCCGTAAGAAAGAATACCTGTTGCAGGATTTGGGGGACCTCCGCATCCACTCCGGAGACGTACTACTCATACAAGGAACGTGGAGCGACATCTCGCGGCTGAGCAAAGAAGATGAAGACTGGGTCGTATTGGGAGAGCCGCTCGACGAAGCGGCCAAGGTGACCCTGGACTACAAAGCCCCGTTGGCAGCGGCCATCATGATACTGATGGTCGCCATGATGGTATTCGACTTCATCCCCGTAGCCCCCGTCACGGCGGTCATGATAGCCGGCATACTGATGGTACTGACCGGATGTTTCCGCAATGTGGAAGCGGCCTATAAAACCATCAATTGGGAAAGCATCGTGCTGATTGCCGCCATGCTTCCCATGTCGTTAGCCCTGGAAAAAACGGGAGGAGCCGAGTTCATATCCAACAGCCTTGTCAACGGACTGGGCAGTTACGGCCCGTTGGCACTCATGGCCGGAATCTATTTCACGACCTCCCTGATGACCATGTTCATCAGCAATACGGCGACGGCCGTATTGCTGGCTCCCATAGCCTTGCAAAGTGCGCTACAGATTGGTGTAAGCCCAGTCCCCTTCCTGTTTGCCGTCACCCTCGGTGCCAGCATGTGTTTCGCGTCCCCGTTTTCTACGCCTCCCAACGCGTTGGTCATGCCGGCCGGCCAATACACTTTCATGGATTACGTCAAAGTCGGTTTGCCGTTGCAAATCATTATGGGTATCGTCATGATATTCGTACTGCCCTTGCTTTTCCCCTTCTGACTTCACCTTCGGAGTAGCAGATAATCTTAAGCTAAAGATAGGGTTCGGACACACTCCGAACCGTCTTCAGATATTGGATTTTCATTCTGCGCCAAACAATTTTTCAATCTCCTGCGATTGATTTTTTGTTTGGCGCAGAACGATTTCACGTTGTAAGGCAGATGATTTTTACCTCTCAATAAAGCACAAAAAGTTACCTTAAACAAAAAAACATGCAACACAGCCGAAAACAAGATAATCCCATACCGCTTACCTTTGCAACGTACCAAAAGGACAGGAAAAACAATATAAATAAAAAACACCATTTGAATGCCATGTATGTATCTACGTTAAAACTTCAACCCGGAATATGCCTGAAAACGCTGTTCGCATTACTATTGGCCGCCTCCGCCTCTGCATGCCATTGCCGTAACGCACGGACGCATCCGGACAAGCAAAGACTTATCGTCACCACGGACCTCGGAGGCACGGACCCGGACGATACCCAGTCGATGATTCATCTTTTGGTATGTTCCAATGCGATAGACATCGAAGGGTTGGTCAGCTCGCAGGTCTGGTCGGACATGCCGGACAAGGTGGACCGAATTCATGAAGTTGTCGGGCAATTTGAAAAAGTCCTGCCACGCTTGAAAAAACATGCGGAAGGCTATCCTGAACCGGGCTACCTCCGCTCCGTCATCCGGCAAGGCCAAAAGACATCCAATATGGCGGGCGTGGGAAACGGCAAAGCATCTCCCGGCTCCGAACTCATCATCGAAGCCGTGGACAAAAAGGACGACCCGCGACCGGTATGGATTGCCGCTTGGGGCGGCATGAACACTGTGGCTCAGGCACTTTGGACCGTGACGCACACGCGCTCCCCCAAAGACATCGAAAGGTTCGTACGTAAAATCCGCATCTATGACGTGTTGGGACAAGACGATGCCGGTGCTTGGATTGCCCAGAACTATCCCGGCATCTTATACCTCCGTAACAAAGCGGTTTACGGATGGGCACCTTCGGACGAATGGCTCAGGGACAACATACAAAGCCATAAACCTTTAGACGACTATTATCCCGACAGGAAATGGGCCACAGAGGGCGACTCCCCGTCTTTCCTCTACGTATATGCCAACGGGCTGAACGTACCCGAAGAAATCACTTTCGGAGGATGGGGCGGCCGTTTCTCGGATACCCCC